>ENA-OYYB01000416-OYYB01000416.1-human-gut-metagenome-genome-assembly--contig:-NODE-416-length-26475-cov-6.983687_pt1 | contig 26475 bp, 23 predicted proteins | sample MGYA00244059_ERZ653440 | MGnify/ENA primary metagenome ERZ653440 (study PRJEB26926, sample SAMN06164994) | human gut metagenome | biome: ENVO:00009003; feature: ENVO:2100002; material: ENVO:00002003... | reverse complement strand
CTGTTCATCTGTTATTCAAGGCAACTGAACTCGTCACCATGAATTATGGCATATCTTTTCCTGTTTTCTGATAGTTCAGACCATAAGACCTGCTCTGTCCTCTTGTATCAGAAGTGTTATATAAGTCAATGGTTTCCTTACCCAGTGTTTCTGAAATTTCTTTCAGAGTGGTACTTTCCTTACCTCCAAGGAATAACATTGTGTCGCAATTCCCGGTAATGGTTTCGGCTGCATCCTTGTAAATGGTCTTGAGCTGCGACTGGGACTGGAGTATAATAGAAGCAGAAATTTCCCTGCTTCGGATCGTTGCAATCAGCTTATCGAACTTCGGAATCTGACCGATATTTGCGAACTCGTCACAGAGGATTCTTACATGATAAGGCAGTCTTCCATGATGAACGTCATCGGCTCTATCACATAACAGATTGAAAAGCTGACTGTACATCATGGCAACCACAAAGTTAAATGTATCATCCGTATCAGAGATTACAATAAACAATGCAGTTCTTTGATCTCCGATCATATCCAGCTCCATCTCATCATAAGACATAAGCTCCCGCAGTTCCGCAATATCAAAGGGTGCGAGTCTGGCACCACAACTGATTAAAATACTTTTTGCTGTCTTTCCTGCAGCCAGCTTGTATTTTTTATACTGCCTTACTGCAAAATGATTCGGCTCGTCTCTTTCCAGCTCCTCAAATAACAGATCCACTGCATTTTTAAACTCTTCATCTTCTTCCCTGGTTTCACTGGCATTGATAAATTCCAGCAGGGTTGAAAAATTCTGTTCTTCCTCTGGTGCTTCATAATAGATATAACCAATCAAAGCACAATACAGCAGACGTTCCGCTTTTGTCCAGAAATCCTCGGAAGATTTTTCTCCCTCTCCTTTGGTATTTACCATGATCGTATTTACCAGTTTCAGAATATCTTTTTCCGAACAAATGTAATGAAACGGATTATAGTGCATACTTTTGGCAAAGTTGATAGTATTCAGCACCTTGATTTTGTAAGGAGCCATTACCACTCTGCCATTTTTATCACGCAGGATTTTCCCATTTTTATCTTTCTTCGGTGTCCCTCGTGCTAACATCTTACCACATTCTACGATAATTGTCCCCTTGGGATCAGTAACCACAAAGCTCACATTATCCGGCATCTGCATAAGCTGTGGTTTCACATAAAATCTGGTCTTGCCGCTGCCAGATCCCCCGATTACTATGACATTCTTGTTTCTGGCATACTTTGGTTTCTTCGGTCTGCTGTTCATGGTCAGACGTTCCGTTTGTGTCAGCAGAATATTGTTCTCAAAGACCGGATCAATAAAAGGGGCTATATCCTTTTCATTTCCCCATCTGGCAGAACCATATTCTTCTCCCTGGCGAAACTTCTTTCCATTTTTTCCCTTAAAATATACCACTGCCCACACACTGACTGCTGCGATAGTTCCTACAGCCAGACTTTTCGGTTGTATACTTGGCAGCAACTTTTTAAACGCTAACGGATAGTTCATAAAGAGAACCATCAGCCTGTCCACCACTGTACTGCCTCTGCAATACTGATACAGCCAGGTACATTTATTTACCACATAAAATACAACCACATACGGAATATGCAGAAGAACCTTTTTTATCACTTCTGCGTTCGGGGGACGCACCTGAAATCCTTTCAGTTTCTTCTTTATATTTTTTATCCCACTCATAAGGTCGGCTCCTTCTGTTTTTCTTTCGATTTTTCCCGTTCTCTCTGTTTATCCTGGCTGCGGGCTGCGATTGCCTGCTGTAATTTCTTACGGACAGACGGTTTCTTTGTTTTATTCAATGTCTTTCCGGTAAATTCCCGAAATGCCGCTGTCATCACATCCACATCCCTTGCCTTGAAGAAAACAAAATATCTCGGTGGATCTACGGACTTATCACGTTTCAGGCTAAAATCAATGCCATATTTCTTTGCCACTTTTTCAAAAGCCTTAATGTTGTTGTCTGTAATCTCAATGTTGGAAAGCTGAACATTCTGCTGTGCCAGCTTCTTTAAACTCTGCTTCCCATGATAATCTTTGTCTGGCGGACCCTTTACTTGCTGTTTTCTTGCTTTCTCTGCTTTTTCTTTCTCCATTGCTGCCAGAAAACGCATCATTGCCTGTTTCAATAAGCGGACTGTCACTTTTCCACCGGTAATACACAGGGACACTGTTTTTTCATTCACTTCTTCCTGCATCAATCTGTTCCTTTCTATGATCTTCCAACAAACGGTCTTCCTTTGCTCCTACCCGGATACAGCAGTACAGAACAAAGTTGACTGCTAACACCAGAAGAATCCCCGCAATAATCAATAACTGTCTCATTTTATACCCCTTTCATCATTCAAAAGGGCATCTATGACTTTGCTGCCCATAAATGCCCCTCCATCAACTTTTATTTTCTTTTTTTCGCAATCCAGACTGCTGATACACTGCCTGCCATACCTGCAATCGCAAGCAGAATCCAAATCAGCATGTGTGTATCATCTCCGGTTTTCGGTGTATCTGTTACCTGTGTAGACGGTGTTTTCGGTGTTGGTGTTTCTTCCGGTTTTACCTCATCTTTCATCACTACTTTCTGGATCTCCCCGGTATCCTTCACTGTAAATTTCACATCTTCAGCTACCAGATATCCATCAGGGGCAGACTCTTCACGAAGTGTATACTCCCCAATCGGAAGCATTTCTATGTAATGTGGTTTTTCCTCAGAAGTCCAGCTCTCTACTGTCTTACCGTCCTTGTCAAGAATGGTCAGTTTTGCTCCTGGAAGTTCCTTACCGGAAATATCTGTTTTGGAAATTTTTACCTTGGTCACATCATCTTTCATTTCGATTTTCTGTGACTTTGCAGTATCTTCAACTGTAAACGTGATGCTTTCTGCTGTCACATAACCATCTGCCGGTTTTGTTTCTGTCAGAGTATATTTCTGTCCAACTACCAGTTCTTTGATGACATGGGCTTCTTTACCGGAAGTCCAGGAATCTACAACTTTACCGCTTTCGTCAGTTACCTGTAACTTAGCTCCTTCCAGTTCTTTTCCGTCTGTCAGGGAAGTCTTGGTGATCTCGATTACAGTCGGCTCGTCCTCAAAGGTAAACGCATAAGATGCTTTTTCCTTTTCTGCACCTTCATACTCAAACGTGAACTCCTGCGTTTCATCTGTCGTTGCAAATCCAGGTGCCGGTGATGTTTCTTTGATATAATACGCAAAACCAATCGGTAAATCTGCCGTAAAAGTCAGCTTTCCTTCTTTGTCTGTTGCCTGCTCCTCGATCACAGTATCTGCTTCCAGAATCACTTTTCCGTCTGTTCCTGTAATATCCTCTTTGGCACAAAGGGCAAATACCGCACCTTCCAGTACACGATCAGAATCTTTCTCTTTTTTCACAACCTGCACTTCCGCTTTCTGGCGGTTATTCTGCCAGTCAGCAGAATAGGTAACTTCTGCAGTATCCTGATCCCGGTATGTCAGATCAATCTCTCTTGCTTCATCATCCAGAACAAAGCCTTCTACTGTAGCTTTTTCTTTTACATAGTATTTGCCAAGCGGAAGTCCGGATATCTTTGCAATACCGGTATCATCTGTGGTAATGGTTGCCACCAGCTCATCTTTTTTATAATAATCTTCACTTTCTCCGTCAGCAGACTTCACATCTTCTAAAGCGTATACTTCAAAGGTAACATCTTTCAGGCTGCCTATTACATACTGGAATAAATGGCTGATCCAGCCTCCAACAGAATCCAGTGCAGTTACTTTATCCAGAAATTCTCCATTTTTATTGATGATGATCGTTCCTGTCGGCACATCATCTTTCATTTCCACTTTCTGGATTTCCCCGGTATCCTCAATCGTAAAGGTGATCTCCTCTGCTTTGAGGTATCCATAAGGTGCCATCTCTTCTCTGAGAGTATAGGTTTCCCCTACGGTAAGTCGTTCAATCAGATGCTGCTCGCCTTTTACGGATTTCCATGTATCAACTACATTTCCATCTTTGTCCAGAACAGTAAGTGTCGCACCTGACAGTTCCACGCCAGTAGTTAAATCCGACTTGGAAAATACAACCTTTGTAGGCTGGTTCTTAAATACAGAAGATAACTGCACGACTTTAATATTCTGTCCCTGATATTCTGCTTTTACTTCCAGAACTTCATCAGAAGATACATAACCATCTGGTGCTGCCAGTTCTTTGATATAATACTCACCAAATGGCAGATCCTGTGTAAATACAGCCTTTCCATCTTCTCCGGAAACAGCTTTTCCAAGAAGTGTGTCAGCTTTCACAATCACAGTTCCATGAGCTTCCATGTCATTCTTCGCATAAAGTCCAAATTCTGCCCCTGCAACTGCTTTTTCTGTATCAGCATCCTGTTTTACCACTGAAATTTCTACTTTCTGACGTTCATTCTCAAAAGTAGCTGTCTGCTCAATGACAGGTGTTTCCTGATCTTTGTAAGAGAAAGTAATGGTCTGTGCTTCACTGTTTAAAACAAATCCATCCGGAGCTGTCTTTTCTACAATCTTATAACTTCCAAGCGGCAGATTTTTCAGGACTGCTTTCCCGTCTTTATCCGTTGTAACCGTTTTTACCAGTGTTCCGGCAGCATATTCCAGAATACGGTTTCCATTATCATCTTTCTGGAAATCTGCAGTATAGATGTCCTCGGCAGCGTAAATCTCAAACTCTGCCCCTTCCAGATTTTCTGTCTGATATGTAAAATCATCCTTGAATCCGTCCAGAACTTCGCCTTTTTTCACAATAGTCAGTTCTCCCTTAACTGGATGGTTCTCATAAACAGCTTCAATGATCACATCCCCGGAAGTTCCATCCATCTGGTATGCAGTATTGGAATCTACGGTTACCTCATAGTAATTTTCATTCAAAGTATATCCATAAGGTGCATTTACTTCCTCAATGCGATAATGTCCGATTTTAAGATTCTGCGGAAGAATCAAATATCCCTGCTCATCTGTAAAATAGGATTTATGTTTTACCGTAGTCGGATAAGTTGTTACCTGCTCCACATATTTCTCAGTGTCCATGTTGAAAATCTTGAACTCTGTATTCTTCTGAAGCACTGCCTTTTTCGTCTCATCATCCTGTTTGATGATTTTCAGTTTCGCTTCAAACTCGTCATCCAGAAGCACTCTCCATGTCTGTGGCTGGTTCGGGTTGTTCTCAGTGATACGCACTGTAAAATCATCTACCGGAGTGTAATTATGAGGTGTCGTGGTTTCACGCACAATATAAGTTCCATAAGGAATCGCAATACTGCAGGCATAACCTTTTTCATCTGTAAAGATTTCTGTTGCTCCGTTTTCCCCGATCACTACCGGTTTTGCAGAATCAAAATCATAGCTTCCATCCTCTTTTACTTTCAGGGAAGATACCAGATAAGCGGTAAATCCTGCCCCTTTCAGTAAGTCGGCATCGGTCTTTCCGTTATTTGCTGCCTTGATAATCTGGAATGGCTGTTTCATTACCTGCTCCAGAGACAGACAGTCACGTTTTACTTCTGCTACAAGATCTCCTTCGTAATTGCAGACCAGATCATGTTCTTCTTCATCTGCCAGATAACCAGTTGGAGGAGTAATCTCTTTCACATAGTAATTCCCAAGATATAATCCATCCACAGAAGCCTGTCCATTCTCATCTGTCGTAAGAGTGGCAACCTGTTCTCCTGCTTTATAAATCACGCCAGTAACACCATCCGGATGCACAATATCCTCACGAGCATACAGTCCATATACTGCTTTTTCCAGAGTGGCATCGCCCTGTGAAACTGCCTTTTTGGTTTCTTTATCCTGCTTCTGCAGAGAAATCTTAGCTGTCACACGTTCATTTTTGAATGTATGCTTGAATGTCTGTTTTGCTTCTTTATCATTCGTATAAGAGAAAGCAAACGTATAAACATCATCTATGTTTCTCACATACCCTTCCGGTGCCTGCACTTCTTTCACATCATAAGAAAATCCAAGCGGCAGGTCTGCTGTAAACTTCGTTGTTCCGTCTGCTCCTGTTGTCGCTTTCTGGATCAGTGTCCCTTTCTTTACAATGACGGTTCCATCCACGTTGGTAATGTCACTTGCAGCATAAAGTCCAAAGATTCCTCCAGCTAGAGGATTTTCTGTATCTTTATCCTGTTTTGTTACCATTACTTCTACTTTCTGTCTGTCATTAGTAAAGGTTGTCTCAGTGAAAACAACATTCACATTCTGTCCTGCATAGGATAATGTTACTGTCTTTTCCTCTCCGGCATTATAGAATCCTGTCGGAGCCTGTTTCTCTTTTACGATATATGTACCAAGATACAGATTTTTAAGAACGGTAGCTCCGTTTGTATCTGTTGTCAGATTCTCTTTTACTAGATCACCCTTGCTGTAAACTTTTGTACCATAAGCAGTTTTAATATCTGCTCCAGCATACACATCATAAACAGCACCACTCTGTCTGCGTTTCTCATATTTAAATGTTGTTCCATTTTCTGTTACATCAGCACCAACCAGAACCTCACCTTCTTTATAAACGGTAAGCTGTCCCATCTGTTCTTCATCTGGAACCGTAACGGTTGTGGTCTTGCTGACCTCCAGTTTCACATTGTAAGCTGTTGCATTGATACGATATCCGCTTGGAGCTGTAATCTCTTTCAGATATACGGTATCCTGTGTCTTGGTGATCTGTACGGATGCTTCACCGTTTTCATCCGTCGCAGGTAACTTTGTGATCAGTTTGGTACATTCAGCATCACTGTATAATCCAAACACAGCACCAGACAGCTTTGCGTCTGACTTGGCATCTTTCTTGATTACCTTTACACTTGCCTGCTGTACCCAGGATATTTTAAAATCTACATATTTCTCATCATCAACGCCTTCGCCAAATACCAGAGCCAGATCCTGGTTTCCGGAACCTGTTGAAATTTTGTATGCAGAATAATCTTTGGTAATGCTTCCTTTCATGGTTGCAGACCAGCTTCCTGCCACATCACTCACCTGTGTTAATGGTGCAGACAGATAAAACTTTGTACCACCACAAATTTCCACACTTTCTCCGGCTTTACTTGTTTTACCTGTTGTCAGGTTATGAAGCTGTACACCTGCCGGAAGTTTCATGGTAATGGTCTGTAACGCATCCGCATTAAATGTAATATCCTTTGTTCTCTGACTGTTGCCATCCACATAGGCTTTTACATCTGCATCCGAAAAGGACATTGCCACATCTGGAATTTCCGGCTGTGAAATACAGTAATTATAGAGTTTCATTGCCAGATTCTGTGCTGTACTGTTTGCACCTGAAAAAGCATCCCCACTTCCATTTGCATAAGATGCTGCCAGATGTACCAAGATAAATCTGGCTCCTGTACTTAAATTGCCATATCCGTTTTCTTCTGTAAAAAAACCATCATCACCGGAAGCCTTTGTGCCGTAATAGCACACTTTCGCAAGTGCTTTCCCATCACCAACTTTATTGATCGTATAGGTTCCACTTCCTGGCCCTGGTTTGGATGGCTGCACACAGTATGCCGTGGCAGATATATTACCGAATTTTACAGTGTACTGATAAGTCAGATAGGTTCCATATCCATAATCTGCATATCGGTATTCTGCCCCTCTGGTCACAGAAACCTGCTGTGAACTTCTGGCATTGCCTGCCGCAGCCATAAAGGTTACTGTTTCTCCGGCTTCCATTACATACAGATCAATGCCATTACCCTCTGCCTGTTCCAGTACTTCTGAAACGGTTAATTCAGATTCCAAATCTGTTGTGTTTTCAGAATTTTGTGTTTCCCGGTGCGACTCCGAATCCTCCTCGCTCTGCTCCGTATCCCTAGTATCATCCTCAACATTCACTGTACTGTCCGAAGAACGCTCTGACTGCATTTCTGTTTCCGGTTCTTTCACTGTAATATTTCTGCTGATTCTATAAGCAGGATGACCGCTGACTGGTTTTACTGCATAGACAGCTTTGTAAGTATCCGGTGTATGTGTGTCAAAATCTGTACCAGTTTCGTTCTTTGCTTCATGGAATAAAATCTTGATTTTGCTTTCATCTACACCTTCAATTCCCGACAGATCAACTTCTACATCAAATTCCTGCCCGTAAGAAAGTTCAATATCATTTGCCTTTACGATTTCATCCGGATCAAGGGAATCTTGAACGTCTTTTAATTCTGCATACTGCTGTTCAAATGGTATTTCTTCCGGTTCTAATTCAGAAGCCGAAACTGCTACTGGCTGAATAATGACAGAAGCCAGTGTTGCGACTGCCATAAATCCGGACAAGAATCTTTTGAATCTCATTTTCATTTTGACTGAATCCTCTCTTTCTTCTATTATCTGCTCTGTTTTCATGCAGGCTCACACCTGCATTATTCAATCATTGGAACCACCTCCCACATCTTATTGCTGATACAGAAATAACTCTGATAACAGCACATTCATATGGCAGTGCCTTTTTTGAAACACCGCCACATGGTATCTGCTGTCATCCTGTAAAACAGGAATGACACTCAGGTAAAGTTCAGGATCAAGCATTAAGCCGCAAGAGGTAATTCGTAATCGTTCCTGCAAAGGGTGCCTCCCATCTGTATCCCTTCACGTTTTCACCGGATTCCCGCCGCAAAAATGCGTAGCTGAAAAATTCCGGGTATCCTCTCGCTGCTGGTATGAAATTGTCAAGGTGCAATTTTTAAGGGGATTTATCTTCTTGAATTGCAAATAGACATTTGCCCCTTCACTAACTGCATGTGTGAAAGGGCAAAAATTAACCTGTTTGAAAAATTTTTTAGATATTTTTATTTCAACATTGTTTTATGTGTTTTCCAGTTGTTCTTTTAATTTCTCCAATACTTTCTTCCTCCGGTTTCTGATCGTCTTTGGGCAGCACCCAAAATACTGTGCTGTTTCTTTTACTGTAAATTCTTCAAAAAACAATAGCGTTATCAGTTCCGCATCCTCTTTAGTCAAATATCCCAGAGCTTCTTCCAGTTCCTGTATTTCTGACAATCCGATAATGATTTCTTCCGGTGATAATACCGAAAAAGAGCAGTCATAGCCTTTTTCCTGTAATTCCTCCATACTACATACTCCATGCCTCTGCATTTTTTCAACCTGGTATCGCTCTTTTCTTCCAGCCTGATACCAAGCCAGATATACTGCCCTGGTAACTTCCACAAGCGTATCATTTACACGCAGCATATAGCGTTGTCTTTCTTTTGGCTTTTTACCAGGCATACTTCCAGTCTCCTTTTTTCAATACTCTGGCAGAGTCATCCGAATTATTCCGCATTTTCTGCATTGCCTGTGAAATGCACTTTGATACTGCCGGAACTGTAATACCCAGTTCATGCGAGACTTCTTTTTGTGTCTGCTGCTGAAAATAAATACGCTGGATCATCTGTCTCTGTCGCTCTGTCAACAGATTCATCAACTCCCTGACTGTTTCCTCTGCAATGATTCTTTCAAGCAGACATTGTCCTTTATCTGCCACTTCGCACCATTCTTCGGAAATACAGCTATACGAAATGCAATTATTATGTTCTCGTGTTTCCCTGTTTCTCCACAGCCTGTCTTCGCCTTCTAATATCAGCCTTACATACCAGGGTTGATCATCAAAAAAATTCTCCTCAACAACTGCTATTTTTCTTTCTGCTTCATACACATAATCTCGACAGGTAAATAACGGAAAAACCGTTGCATAGTCCCCCACACAATAGAGAACATATCCGGTCTGATATGCGATAATTTCCGCACAATCCATCAACCTTTGCTTCGCAACTGCTACATCGTTTTCTCTTAAATATTTAGCGGACGGAACCTTTCTTCTTTCTTCCCTGTTACTTACAACCTGTTTCAATTCCTGCAATGTAAGCATAATTACCACCTTTCTGCCTGCTGGCAACAGGTGCCCATCGGCAGAAAGGATAGGATTTTTACTGATCAACTGACAAAAAGGACAGTAAAAAACAGCTTCCGGTACACCCGTTTTTTTTAACGAGAGCCTGAAACTTCCTTACTGCCCTTTCTAATAGTTACAATATTCTCTACTTTATTTTCCGTCTGATGCCAGGATCAGACTTCTTGGCATTTCTTTCTGCTTTTATGTTCTTTTCATTTTCCATCAAAACAGAATAGTCTCCCATTGCATCATAAGGACACTGCCTCCGATAAAGCAAATTTTCTTCTCTGGTCATCAATCCTATCTCCCTTCTTTATCTCTCTGTTTTCCATTTTAACAACACAGGATTCTATTATCCTTAGCATATATGGGGAGTTTTTTTATTTTGCACCCCATATATGGTGAAATTTCACCTGTATTCATTAAAACTGTCTATCAGAGAATCTATGGTCTGCATGATAATTTTCTGCTCTTTCCATTCCAGCTTCTGAATCTGGTAAAGCACTTCCTGAACTGATTCCTGCCTTTCTGTATCACCTTCCTCTTTCCCCAGCAGGATATTGGCATCTGTTTCCAATATCTCAATCATCTTCCTGAAAATCTCAACAGACATTGCCGTTTGCCCGCCTTCAATCCTGCTGACCGTATTGACACTGATACCTGCTTTTTCCGCAAAAGATTCCTGTGACAACTTCATTTCCTGTCTGCGTTTTCTGATCCGTTCTCCCAATTCAATAAGTTCTGTGGAAATTGCACGATTGCTCAATACGGTGTCTCCTTTCCTGCAATTTGTTCCAACTTTACGCCATTGTGTCGCAAAGTTTCTCGAAAAAAAACAGCTAATTTTTGTCTTAGCTGCTTTTCAAAAAATCTATTTCATTTTATTCTTGGTATTTTATGTATCCCTGTAAGAAGTGTAATCAGAAAAACGCAGAGATAAATGATCGCCTGTCCAATCATTGCCAGAAGAACGATGCTTCCGATCAATCCTCCGATCAGAAAATTCATTGTCCATACTGCCAGCGTGCCTCCGAGGTCAAAACCTCTTGGAACCATCCAGACACACATTTTTCCGATTCCAAACGGTATCCCCATCAGGAGTAACAGCAAGAAATAATTGCACTTCCCATCCTGGATACAAAACGGTCTTAATACTGCAAACAATACCGTAATCACCAGCACTGGTGCTATCACTTTTTTAATCATCTTCTTCATGTTCCTTTATCCTCCATACATATCGTGATTAACTTCTGCCTGATAATAACTGTTTATCGTTGCCGGGGCATTATACAGGGCAGTCAGAAGATAGGCTTTAATATTCCCAACCTTAGTTGTATTCCGGTTCAGACAGAACAGCACATATTCGATATGTGAATAATTCAGTTTCATAAACCTGCTTTTCACCAAAGCAACTGGTTTTTCTACTCCTGCAATCCGAATCATACTGTCCTCCGGCATCATCATAACTTCAATTATCAGTTCTACCAGTTCATCTACATCTTCTTTGGCATGATATTGATAATCTATGTTTTCATGAATTACTTCACGATATGCTCTCATCTCCTCCATCACATCTTTTTTCCTTTTGGAATTACCTGATGTGATTGGATAAGATTGATTTATCTCAGTTTCACTAATATCAGTCTTGTTAATATCAGTATTATTAGATTGTGATTTCGGGCATTCTGGATTTGTGATTTCCACTATTCTGGAATGATGATTTTCACTATTTTGGAATTGTGATTCTGGAAATTCTGGATTTGTGGTTTCCACCATTCTTGAATTGTGATTTTCACTATTCTGGAATTGTGATTCCCCATAATCCTGAATTGTGGTTTTCACTACTCCTGAATGATGATTTTCACAATTCAGAGAAATGCCTGTTTTCCCCTTGTTTTCTGCTTCTTGTTGCAAATCTGCACATTCCTTATGTCTTTCCTGTTTCGATTGCAAATCTGCATTTTTTTTATGATCTTCCTGCTCAGATTGCAGATTTGCACAATTACCTGTCGGCTTTTGATCTGGAACCTCTCTGATCATAAAATTTTTCACATAAATAACATTCGGTTTTCCCAGTCCCAGACGTTTCTTCTCTATCAATCCAATCCCATTACTGCTGTCCAGCTCTTTTACCAGTTTCACTGCCTTTTGAGTTCCGCAGTTCATCAACTCTGCAATTTCTTCCACAGTGAAAATAATGTATACTCTGTCCTCTGAATCCAGCCATCTGTTCTTAATGCTCAGGCTCATACGGTCTAGCATCAGACCGTATAATACCTTTGCTTCACAAGAAAGAGTTTTAAAGCATGATTCGGTAAACAGCACTTTAGGGACACGATAAAAGCTGTATTGTTCCGCTTCCATCCCCGTAAAATAATCAAACTGTATCTTCTGCATCTGCTACTCCTTCTTTGTTTTCTTTCCATTTATCCAAAAGCATAAAAATGACTTCTTCTATCTGTTCTTTAGAATATGTCTCCGGAAAATAATTTCCAATTTTCTTTGCCGGAATCGTCACATTGATCTTACTGCTTTCCTTTTTTAATAAAACAGCATAGATATAACTCTGGTTTAATTTTCCATTTGCACTGCATTCTTTTAACTGTTCTGCCTGTTGTTTTGTCGGAAAAATGCTGCTGTTGGTAATCACTTCCAGAAGCCACTCCTGTTCCTCTGGCTTCAGATAAGACAGCTTTTCTCCCACAATCATAGGAATTTTATTATTGTCCACATATTCCAGCAAAGCATCTGATAATGCCGCCAGACGGATATATCTCTGCACAGTTCTTCCACTGTCCCCTGCGGCTTCCCCAACCATATCTGCTGTATATTTCTCACCTTTACTTCCCTGATGCTTCATTGCATCATATTTCATCTTATAGGCATGAGCTTTCTCACTTGGCAGTAGATTTTCACGCTGAATGTTGGAATCGACCATAATAATGACCGCTTCATCATCCGTATAATTTCGGACAAGAGCTGGCAATGTAGTCTTTCCACACAGTTCACAGCCTCTTTTTCTTCTATGCCCGGAAATCATCTCATATCCGCCATCTGGTCGAGGTCTTACCAATGCAGGAGTCAAAACACCGTATGTTTTAATGCTCTCTACGGTTTCTGCCATTTTTTCATCATCGTTTACATGGAACGGATGATTTTTAAAAGGATAGAGCTTTTCCAGTTCTATTTCCATAACCTGGTTCATACTCTTTTCCGGTGATTCTTCTAATCCCAGTAACTCATCATAAGAGGTAAGCTGAATCTCTTTTTTCGGTCTACGCATGTTTCAACACCTCCTGAACCAGTTCCCTGTAACTGTCTGCCCCTTTGCTTTTTCCATCATAAGCAAATATGCTTACACCTTCAGATGCTGTTTCTGCAAGGCTTTCCGTTCTTGGAATCGTCTGCTCAAAAATCTTAATATCATCTCCATATGTGCTTATGATTGCCTGCTTATTTCTCTTTGCATTGTTGTAACGGCAATTATCCATTGTGAACAAAATGCCTTCTATCTGCAATTCCGGATTAAACCTCTGGTGGATTCCTTTTACCACTTTCAATAGTTCCATAAGTCCATCTGCCGCATAATATTGTGGCTGTACCGGAATCAATACACTGTCCGCTGCACTCAACGCATTGATTGTCAGCATTCCCAGGGATGGCATACAGTCAATCAGAATATAATCATACTCGTCCTTCAGCAAGTCCAGATATTCTTTCAACACTTTTTCTCTGTCCTCTACTGTAAATAAGGACATATCCATTCCGGCAAGCAATTTATTGGACGGAATCAGATCCATCCCTTCTTCATGGTGCAAGACTGCTTCCTTTGGATCAAACTCCAGTCCCATGATGATATTTTCCATCATACTCTTTAAAGTCGCTTTGAGATTTTTGGGAAATCCCAGTCCCATTGTCAGATGCCCCTGTGGATCTGCATCTACCAGCACTACTTTTTTCCCATTCTTTGTCAATCCGGCTCCCAGATTGATGGTTGTCGTTGTTTTGGCTACTCCGCCCTTCTGATTTGCAATAGCAATTACTTTACACATATACTTTCCTCCGATTTACTGTTTTTCTTCTACTTCTACATAAACACGAAAATATTTACTTGTTCCTTTATTTGCGTAAGCATCAGATATTTCCAGGACATCCAGTTCCTTATGCTTTTCCAAAATACGGCGAAACCATTGAATGTCCCTCAAAGTACCCTGTAATCTAATTTTCAGCATATATATCCTCCCAGTCTTTGTAAAAGCAATACTCTGGATAACGGATTTTAATGACTTCCCAGAAATACCGGGCATATCCACAGCAAAACAGATCCTCTACGGTATAACACTGACATTCTTTCAACTGATCTTCTTCTGCTTCGTAATCTCCGACACTTGGTGTTCCATTACAATACAGGTTAAATGCCATACGGACAATTCGTAAACTTCCACTGGTCTGCCACCCTTCCTGCAGGCATTCCGTTTTTACACATCCAGTTTTAAAATTATAGATTTTATTCACATTATTTCTTGTGTCCCTGTCGATACCCAGGCAATAAACCAAAGCCCGATGGTAAACATCCTGATATCTGCATTTTTTCAGATATTCCTCATAAAATTTTTCGTGTTCCCTGCTCTTGAAAGTAATTGTGCGAGAATTGCTATTCTCTGCTCTTAACGCTGTGTTTGTCATTTTCATTTTCCTCCTGAATTTTTAATATTTTGGTATAAAAAAGACACTCCATTTCTGGAATGCCCTATAAAAAATAGGGACACCCGCTTTTAACAAGTATCCCTATAATCTATCAATGATCTGATAGCTCTCTATTCATTTTCATATTCAAGATTCTTTGTGTTCCCCGTCCCGAGGTCTAACGCAACAACAACGGTTACTTTCTTCACAAGGCTCTTTTCTTTGTGATTTTCACCTATTTTTCTGAAACTGAAAAACTCCACAAAGTGCGTAAATTCAAGGATTTCTACATATTTTTCCTTTGTAGCAACACCACAGTCTCCACATGGCACGTCATCGGGAATTGGTCAACCCCTCGGACTTTCTTTACTTCATACCCCAGCTCCCCAAGCACCTTCACATCTCGTGCCAGCGTTGCGGAATCGCAGGATACATACACGATGCGGTCCGGCTGCATGCTGGCCATGGTGTGGAGGAGGTTTTCTTCGCAGCCTTTTCTCGGCGGATCGACGACGATGACGTCCGCGTGGGCGTGTTCGCCCGGGTGGTCTTTGGCGTACTGTTCGTAGTAGGCCGGAAGAATCTCTTCCGATTTTCCAACGAAAAATTCAGCGTTTTCGATCTCGTTAATTTTCGCATTGTTCTTCGCATCCGCGATTGCCTCCGGGACGATTTCGACACCGTAGACTTTTTTGGCTTTCTGCGCGAGGAACAGGGAAATCGTTCCGATGCCGCAGTAGAGATCCCAGACCGTCTCATTTCCGGTGAGGTCTGCGTATTCCAGGGCAAGACCGTACAGTTTTTCCGTCTGCGCCGGGTTGACCTGGTAGAAGGACAGCGGGGAGATCCGATATTTTACGGTTCCAATATAGTCGGTGATATACCCCTGTCCCCACAGGCAGCGGATTTCTTTTCCCATGATCACATTGGTCCGCTCACGGTTTACGCTTAGGGTAATGCTTGTCATGCCTTCGAGTTCTGTCAGCGATTTGATGAGTTTCTCCTCGGCCGGCAGTTTCTTTCCGTTCACAACGAGACAGACCATAATCTCTTTCGTCATAAATCCAAACCGGATCAGCACATGGCGCACCAGGCCTTTGCCGGTCTCCTCGTTGTATGCCGGAACGCCGTTCTCCTCCATCCAGGCAAGAATGCGGTTCAGAATCTCCTCGTTCTGCTCCACGCCGAGATAACAGTTCCGGTTTTCCATGATCTGATGCGTTCTTCCCGCATAAAATCCCGTAATCAGCTTTCCATTTCTATCCTGCCCGATCGGAAACTGGGCTTTGTTTCGATAGCGGAACGGATTTTCCATCCCCACGATCGGCTCCATCGGGATCTCCGCCATGCCGCCGATGCGCTGGAGATTTCCGGCGATTTTCTTCTCCTTAAAGCGAAGCTGCTCCGCATAGTCGAGCATCTGCAACTGGCATCCGCCGCACGGACGTGCAACCGGGCAGACCGGCTCGACGCGGTGCGCGGACGGCTCGATCAGGCGCATCAGGCGCGCGTAGCCGTAATTTTTCTTTGCTTTGATCACTTTTACCTCGGCAAGATCGCCGATGACGGTGTCCTTGACAAAGAGGGTATAGCCCTCGCATTTGCCTATACCCTCTCCGTCGTGTCCCATATCTTCAATTTTCACCGTCAGTACATCATTTTTCTGATAGTTCATGAAAAGTCTCCTGTTCTGCGGATGTTGGACTCAAAAAACCGGTTGTAGCCAAGCCACTCATTGCCGGCCGGCGCTGCGTCAAACAGCTCGGTCAGGGTTTCCATTTTGGCATCGGCATTGTCCGCCAGGTTCAGCGCTACCGCCTCTACCATTGCCGGTTTTTTCGGGGAACCGTATTCCAGCTCGCCGTGGTGCGCCAGAATGCAGTGCTTTAACTGATTCTCGAGTTCCTGTGGGAAACCGTCGATCTTCTGCGCCGCATCGTGTACCATCTCCGCACCGATCATGATGTGGCCGAGCAGCTGTCCGTCATTGGTGTAATCGTTCTGCGGGAATAAGGAGAGTTCTTTCGTCTTTCCGATATCGTGCAGAATTGCTGCCGTAATCAGCAGATCGCGGTTCAGAATCGGATACGATTTTACCATAAAATCGCAGAAACGGGTGACACTTAACGTATGCTCTAAAAGGCCGCCGACGAATCCGTGATGCACGCTTTTTGCTGCAGAGCTCATGCGGAACCGTTTTGCGGTCTCCTGATCCTGGATAAAATAATACGTCAGCAGTTCGGAGAGATACTGATTTTTCACCGTTCCGATCCAGGAGAGCAGCTCCTGATACATCGTATTGATGTCGTAACGGCTCGTCGGCAGATAGTCCGCCGGATTATATTCGCCCTCTTCCGCTTTTCTTGCATTTTTAATGGAAACCTGAAGTGCTCCATTGAAACTGGAAACATCTCCCATAATATCTACATAATCCAGTGCTTCAAATTCACGGATTCCCATAGAATTCGGATCCCAGATTTTCGCATCGATCGTACCGGTTTTATCCTGTAAGATCACGTTTTCGTACTGTTTTCCGTTTTTGGTAACAGCCGACTGTTTATGTTTGCAGAGATAAATTCCGGAAATGCGGTTTCCTTCCCGGAGTTCGTTGATATACTTCATAAAAATAAATCCTCTTTTTCTAAAATAAATGCGGACACAGTGTTCCGTTTTTGTTTCTATGATGCCGTTTTTATGATGCAAAGCCTGTGCTCCTGCATGCCTTACCAATTCTACCAGATTTTCCTGCAGAATGCACGTATTTTTTCATCCGCCAGTGGAAAACCATTCGAAAAGAAAAGCTTCCGGAAGCCCCACCGGCTAAAACCGGCTTTTTCTGCTCCCGAAAGCCTCTGTTTTTTATACTTCCCCCATCGTCACATCAAACGTCATCTCCGCATACCCTTCAGCGCCTTTCCGCATCGCCGTCACGGTAACCACGTCTCCTGTGCTGTATTTGCCAAGCTGTTCATGGTACTGTTTGATCGTCTCAACCTTGTGCTCCCCGACCTTTACAATCACATCGTACTCTTTCATGCCCGCCATCATCGCCGGAGAATCGTCTGCGACGCGGCTGATGAGAACGCCTTTTGGAATGCCGGTTTTATCGGAAAGTTCTTCTGTGACATCCTGTCCGCGGATGCCGATATACGCGCGGCTCACGTTGTTGGAAAGATTTTCGATCAGCTTTTTGATCTGGGAAATCGCAATGCCCGTCACCACGTTGTTTCCCTTGGCACTGTAACTCTGCGCAATAATGCCGACGATTTCGCCGTCAAGATTTACCAGAATGCCGCTGCCGTCCGTGCTGCCGAGGATGTCGGTGGTCAGCAGATTGTACTCATTGTCCAGCGCGGAAATCTTGTTCGTAACCGAAGTCACCACACCATACGCAATCGAATTGCTGTAGCCGACCGGGCTTCCGACAGCCACGACCGGGTCACCCTGGCTGACGAGATACGAACTGCCGAGCGGCGCAACCGCAAGACCGTCCCGTGTTTCCTCATCCAGCTTCGATTCATCCACCTTCACAATCGTAAGGCCGGTGCTCGGATCGTGGCGCTGGTATGTGGCATCCACCATCGTCTCGTCCCAGAAGGTGACCTGAATCCGCTCCACATTTTCCACGATGCGGTATTCCGTCAGAATAAAGAGATCCTGCCCGTTGTCCGCAACAATCAGACCGGAAATCTGCTGCTGGTTTTCATAGTTCTGGTTAAAATAGTCCATCTGATTGGTAATGCCGATGACGGTAACCAGCGCTCGTTTTGGTTTTTCCGTTACTTCCAGCATATCCTGGTAGAGCGCTTCATAATTTTTCAGGCTGCTGTTCTTTTCCTCCGCATCCGTTTCCCCATCGACACTGGAAACCTCGCTGCCCTCCTCCGGCTCTTCGGAAGTGCTGCTTTCCGTTCCCTCTGCCGCTCCATTCTCCTCTGTGCTTTCGGAAACCGTACTTTCGGATACACCGCTTTCTGAAGTACTGCTATCCACTGTAGAACTGCTGATTTCCGAACCGGAGCCGCTGCTGTCTACCGACGCACTCGCCGAAGATGCGGTAATTGTCTCATCCGGCTCCTGTCCGCTGTTTGGATCCTCATCTCCCGGGATATCCACTTTCGCCGGCAGCTCTTCCCTGGTAACTGCTTCTGCAATCTTTGGCTCTGTCACCGCAAATACCGCGGCCGCAACCAGACCGCCAAGCGCCGCAAGTGCCAGCCATCCGGCAATCAGAAGAACAATCTTTTTCCAGTCGGGCGGCTGCTTTTTGATGCTCTCTTTCATGAATTTGTAAGGTTTTGGGTCATTTTCCATACATTTCTTTCTCCATACATCTGTATTCCATACCGAACTGCTCTGCGCATATGCGCTTCCGCAATCTTCACATATATAAAAAACTTTACCAGATAGATATGAACATTTTATGAAGACTGTTACATTTTTTTCTCATTTGCGCAACATCCTGCATTTTCTCGTTCTTGGGGTTTCTTTCTTTTCTTTTTTAAGGTATAATTGGGGGAGTGGAAAAACCTGTGACCCACATTCCACTTCCGGTCTGTACTTCCCGTGCAGATATATAATCAGATCGCTACTGTTCACTCAGCAGTGAAACACTTGCTGTTTCGCTGCGTAAGAAAGTGATTCAGGTGTGAGCAGCCCTCCTTTTGCGAAGCAAAACTTTAAATGAGGGCTGCGAAGGACACAATTCTCAGGTTTCCTAAGAATTGTGTCCAATACCGAGATACGGAAGTACATTGGAAAAGATATCGCGGATCACCGGCGCGCAGATCGTTCCGCCGTAGTAGACGCCCTGCGGATTGCGGATAATGCAAAGCCCCAGCACCGTCGGATGCTCCGCCGGGGTGAAGCCGAGGAATGAGGAAATATAGCGGTTGGCGCTCCGCGGAAGTGTCTGCGAGGTTGCCGTCTTTCCGCCGATGGAATATCCCTCGAGGTACGCATTCTTTCCAGACCCTTCTGAAACGACGCTTTCCAGAATTTCGCGCACCGTCCTGGAAGTTTCTTCCGAAAGAACCCCTTCTTTTTCCGGAAAATTCAGATGCTTTACAACATTTCCTTCTTCATCGAGCACATCCGTTGCGACATGCGGCGTCACCGTTTTTCCGCCGTTGACGAGCGCAGAGACCGTCGCCGCCAGGCGGATCGGCGTGATCTGGAAGGACTGGCCGAATGCCATCGTCGCAAGCTCAACCTCTCCGATGTTTTCCTCCTTGTGCATAATCGTCGATGCCTCGCCCGGCAGATCGATCCCCGTCTTTTCCATCAGACCGAAATTCCGGAAGTAATCACAGAACTTTTCCACACCGAGCCGCAGCCCCACTTCAATGAACACCGGGTTGCACGAGTTCTGCGCGCCCTGCACGAAGTTTTCGGCTCCGTGTCCCGTCCGCTTGTGGCAGTGGATCCGGCGGTCCTCCACGATTTTGTAGCCGGGACAGAAAAACGAATCGTTCGGCGACACAACGCCCTCCGAAAGTCCCGCCGACATCGTGATGATCTTAAAGGTAGATCCCGGCTCGTACGTATCGTTGATGCAGGCATTCCGCCACATCTGGTTCAGCAGATCCTGAATTTCTTTTTCCGAAAGTCCCGTTGTATCCTGCTGCAGCGTGAACGGATCGTTGAGGTCGAACTCCGGCACATTGACACAGGCATAGATTTCTCCGTTCTGCGGATTCATAAGAAGAATCGAGACGCTGTCCGCCTGTTTTTCTGCCATCGCCTTTTCCGCTGCCTGCTGGCAGTACGCCTGGATATTGACATCTAGGCTGACCTTTAAGTCCCTTCCCGCCACCGGCTCCTGGCGGCTCTCCCCGATGCCGTTCTGCTCAATCCCGCGCGCATCCGTTGTCGTCAGGATTTTTCCGTTGATTCCTTTTAAAATTTCCTCATATTCCACCTCCAGTCCGATGATGCCCTGATTATCGCCTCCGGTGAAGCCGATAACGCGCGACGCCAGCTTCCCTTTGGGGTAATACCGCTTGAAATCCTCATCCACTTTTACCCCCGCGTATCCGTACGACCGGATGGTATCACCCGTCTCCTTGTCCACATTCGTCTCGACACGCTCGATTGAAGACCGCTTCTCCACGCGTTTCCGCGCCGTCTCCTCCGAAATTCCAAGCTCTTTTACCAGCATCGCAATCACCGCCTCCGGCTCCTCGATCTGGCTGTGGATCACGGAAATCGTACAGACCGTGCGGTTTGCCGCGAGAACTTCCCCGTTTGCATCAAGAATCCGGCCGCGCGCCGCCTTGATTCCGCGCTCCCGCTCGTGCAGATCATCCGCCTTCTCGGAATAATAGACGGACCGGAACACACACAGATACACCAGCCGCCCGGCAAGTCCGACCATCATTCCCATGCAGAGTACCCACAGAAGAACCGTCTTTTTCCGGTGATACGTTTTGTTTTTACGCATAGAATACCCCATAGCCGAATCCATTATGATAACACTATATGGAAACTGCTATGGGGTTATGTCTTTTGTTTTTTATGTTTTTTTACTCTTCATTGATGAGATCCAGCTCGGCGTTTGTCAGACCGCCGTTCTCGATATTGCTGTTTTCAGCACTGTTTTCCGTATCGTCTTCCTGTACCGGTGCCGCTACGTTTGGATCATCCGTTCCGGTCTCGGAGCCTTCGCCCGTCACACCGTCCGTATCATCCGGGAATACGTTCAAATACGGCAGCAGTTCTGTGTAGATCTCTTTTACGATCTCCTGTGCCAGCACACTGTTCGCCTGATTTTCTACATCCGGCTCGTCCACAATCGCGTAAACAACAGCTTTCGGGTTTTCTACCGGTGCAAATCCGATAAAGGAAACGAGATATTTTCCATTGCCTCGCGGATACTTCTGTGCAGTACCTGTTTTTCCTCCCATCGTGTAACCGGCAACCTTTGCACTCTGGCCGCTTCCATCGGTCACGACTCCCTGGAGGAAACTTCTCATTTTATCGCTGATTTCCGCGGAAACCGTCTGACGCACCAGATTCGGCTCATTGCTCTCAACAACAGCTCCTGTGCTGTCCGTGATCGTCTTCATCACATGCGGCTGGTAATAATTGCCTCCGTTGATCAGAGAGGAAAACGCAGCTGCCTGCTGTACCATCGTCACGGTATAGCCCTGTCCGAATGTACTCGTTGCAAGCTCGGTCGGTCCCATGGTATCCTCCGTGTGAACCAGGCCGTACGCCTCACCCGGCAGGTCAATTCCTGTCAGACTGCCGAAACCGAAAATATCCTGATAGCGGAGAAATTCCGCTGCTCCCATCTTCTGTCCGATCTGCATCATACCAGCGTTGCAGGAGTTTTTCAGTACATCGGCCGGTGTCTGTACGCCATGTGTTCCCGGATAAGCTCCGCAGCGGATCATCTGCCCTGCAATCGTCTCAAACCCCTCACAGTCAAACAGGGTATCATCATCGATTACATCGAGGGAATATGCCGCCGCCACGTTCATCGGTTTTGCCGTGGAACCTGGCTCATATGCATCGGAAATACAGTAGTTTTTCCAGATGGCACTCAAAGCCTCCATTGTCTCGTTATCGTTCATCGCATCAATTTCTTCCTGCGAATAGAACGGTGTCAGATCTCTTGGATTGTTCAGGTCATACCAGTCGGAAGAATCCATACCAAGAATCTCTCCATTGTTCGGATCCATCACGACAACGCCGATATTCTTTGCCGCTTTTGTCTGACGGTTCGTCTCAGTGTCCGATTCGTCCGCGCCGTTCTGGACATGAATCCGCTCATTGTAATTCTCGATCGCCGTGCGGATGATCTTCTGAATATTTACATCAATCGTCGTAACCACGTTTTTGCCCGGCTGCGCCTCGATGATCGTCTGTTCCATATCCGCATCTTCGTTGTAATAGCCGAACTGGCGGCCATTCACGCCATTTAAGATACTGGAATAATACCCTTCGATTCCCCAGTCTGCCGTGTCTCCTGAATACGTAAAGCCGATCAGATCGCAGGCAAGTGAATTTAACGGATACGTTCTGTGGTAGGATTCCTCGAACCAGACGCCGCGGATGTTGGCACGGTATGCTTTTTCCGCCTGCTCGTTCTCATCGAGCTCCTTGTTCTTTTTGTCCGCGTACTCGTCCACATAGGCCTCAAACGCTTTTTTCGCGTCCATCGAGACCTCTCTGGCGAGAACCTGGTACTGGCTTTCTTTTGTCGTTTCGCCGGTCAGACGATCCCGGATATCCGTCTCGTCGAGTCCGAAGTATTCAACCAGTGCTGCTACGGTCGGATCGACGTACGGATGGGTATCGTTCTTTTCTTCATCTTTTACCGTCGTATTGGCAAGTTTACAGTCGAGAATAACGTTGTAAACCTTCTCACTCGTTGCCAGAATCGTTCCGTTCCGGTCGGTGATACTTCCCCGCTGGAATGGAATTGTCCTGCTGTCGTAGGACTGCTGCGTCTGGCTTAAAACCTGTCTTTCGTATTTTTCTCCCTTTGTGGCATTCACATACGTAATGTCAATCGCTAAAGCAACAAAAACCAGCATCACTCCCAAAAAGAGTGCTACCAGTTTTCTGCTCATACGCCCACTTGTCTTCCGTCTCCGGAATGCCCCGCTTCGTTTTTTATTTTTTTTCTGTTTACTCACGTTTTCACCTATTTCGCATCCGGAACATCCTGATACTGTCTCACATAGCTGTTTTCTGAATCATCGAAATAAATTACCTGGGACTCATCTGCATATTTCATGCCGAGCCGGTTCTGTGCTGCTTCTTTGACTGCCTCAAGATCTTCGGAGGCAACCGTTGTATTGTAATAGGCGTCATTGTCCGCCTTCAGATCGCTCAATTCTTTTTCTTTGCTGGTAATGTCTTCCGCCTGCGTGGTAACCACGGTCTGCAACTTGACATACGCAACACACGCCGCGATACACAGTGTGCAGACAATGGCAAGAAAAACAGCGTAGCCCGCGCTGATCTGTGTCGCCCGTGCCCGGTTTCTTCTTGTCTGGCTGCTCACACCCGATTTCAGAGGCCGTGCTTCTTTTGGTGCTTCCTGCGGCTGTGCTGCAAGACGCCGTACCGCACTTCCGTCCTCAAACGTATCTGGCGTATAACGTTTCGTTCTATCTGTCGAATTTACCCTTCCATCTGCCCGTCTGGCCATAACTTCTCTGTCTCCTTCGTGCCGAGCCGTCACACTTTTCGTTCAAAGACGCGCAGTTTTGCGCTCTTGGAACGGGGATTTGTTTCCATTTCCTCTTCTCCCGGCAAGATCGGTTTCCGAGTTACTACGGTTCCCTTGGACTTCTTTCCGCATACACAGACCGGAAATTCCGGCGGACACGTACATGGATGCTCGTTTTTTCTGAAAATGTTTTTTACGATACGGTCTTCCAGAGAATGAAAGGTGATGACACAAAGTCTTCCACCGTCATTTAAGAGATCAATCATGCCGTCCAGTGACTCCGACAGAACGGTAAGTTCCTGGTTCACTTCGATACGGATTGCCTGAAAGGTTCTCTTGGCCGGATGGCCGCCCGTCGCCCTTATTTTTGCCGGAATCGAGCGCTTGATGATTTCGATTAACTCCCCAGTTGTTCGAATCGGCGCCTGCTGCCGGCTTACGCATATATTGTGTGCAATTTTTCTTGCAAAACGCTCTTCTCCATATTCATGGAGAATACGCGAAAGATTCTCTTCACTGTAATCGTTCACGACTTCGTACGCGGAAAGAGCATTTCTCTGATCCATCCGCATATCCAGCGGAACATCCTCACGGTATGTGAATCCACGCTCTGCATTATCCAGCTGATAGGATGAAACTCCAAGATCCAGCAGGATTCCGTCTACCCCGGTGACTCCGATTTCGGCAAGACGCGGAACCATATCGCAATAATTGCTGCGGATAATCGTGACCTGGTTCTGAAATGGTTCCAGGCGTTTACCCGCAGCAGCTATCGCAGCTTCGTCCTGATCTATGCCTATTAATCTCCCCGTGGCAGATAAGCGCTCACATATATGACTGGAATGTCCAGCGCCTCCCAACGTCCCGTCCACGTAGATTCCGTCCGGTTTTATCTTAAGGTTTTCAATGGTTTCATTCAGTAATACTGATGTATGCGAAAATTCCATGGTCATCTCCTGTATCCCAACGAAACAGATCAGATCACAATGCCCATCTCTTCCATTGATTCGGCGATGGCATCCATATCATCATAATTGCTGTTTTCGTTCCATTTTTCCTTGCTCCAGATTTCAATCCGGTTGATATTTCCGGTAAGGACTACATCTTTTTCCAGACCAGCAAATTCCCGCAGCGTTGCCGGTACGAGAATCCTCCCCTGCTTGTCCAGTTCACATGACGTAGCACCTGCTACAAAGAAACGGGAAAAAGTTCTGGCGTTTTTGTTTGTAAGTGGTAAGGCTCTCAGCTTCTCTTCAAAGGCAGCCCATTCGTCGTTTGGGTAAATGGAAAGGCATCCGTCCAATCCCTTCGTCAGTACAAACTCTTCTCCCAGCTGTTCTCTGAACTTGGACGGTATGATCAATCTTCCCTTCGCGTCAATCGTATGACTGTACTCTCCCATGAACATAATGAAAACCCTCTTATCACCTGAAATGGCGGTCTCCCCACGCACCACTTCATGTATTGCGCCGCAGCCAGACTGCCACATCCGCTCCACAACGCACCACTTTTCACCACTTTCTACCACTTATATTTTTATTCTATATCAACTCAGGGAAAATAGCAAGGTCTTTTTTCTATTTCATTTTTAAGATTTTCCCCAAAATGCAACATTTTTATGCGCATTTTCCGCCTTTTTTATACCAATTTTGTATCAAAAAAGAGAAAACCTTTTTTGCCGGTTTTCCCCTTTTCTGTATTTTTATTCTGTTTTTTTCACTGGTTTTATCCTTAAGAATGGGCTGTCTCCCCACCGGATGATAATTTTTTTCGTTTCCATACCACCAGGATGGTACATCCCACCACAAGGCACCCCGAAAGGAGCTGGGAAACCGGAAGTCCCACCACCGGAAGCAGAAGCTGGTCGGTGCGGAGTCCCTCGATCCAGATTCTTCCAAGGCCGTATCCTATCAGATACATCAGGAACACTTCGCCGTTAAATTTTTTTCTTTTCCGAAACCAGAAAAGAAAAAGCAGGACACCCACATTCCATAAACTTTCATATAAAAAGGTGGGATGCACCTGAATATACTCGACGCCGTTTACCGTCACCACATGATCCCACATTTTCTGTGTGATTTCATTGGCACGGACCGCGGAAACCGGAAGCTGCATCGCAAACAGGTTGTTAGTGTAGTCACCGAATGCCTCACGGTTAAAGAAGTTTCCCCACCGTCCCATAATCTGACCGAACACGATGCTCATGCTCGCGGTATCCATCAGAAGGCTGAAGTTCTGTTTCTTCTTTCTGCTGTAAATCACCACCGCAATGCAGGCACCGATGATGCCGCCGTAGATGGCAAGTCCGCCTTGGCGGATGTTGAAAATACTCAAAAGATCATCCTTATAATAGTCCCAGGCAAATATAACGTAGTAAATCCGTGCCCCGAGAATACCGGCTGCGATGCCGATCATCGCAAGATCGAGGTACTGCTCCGGGTTCTGCCCCGTCCGCTTTGCCTCTCTTTGGGCAATCCAGATCGCAATCATCATACCGGTTACGATCACGATGCCATAATAGGCAATGGAAAATCCGAAAATACTAATGTTTTTTCCCACATGATCGAGATAAATCCCGAGATTGGGGAAATTAATTTCCATATCCATAGATTTTATTCTCTCTGATTTTCAGTTCATTGTTTCAACTCACAGTCGGTATTTTCACGGAGTCTGACATGTCGAAAATAGTT
>ENA-OYYB01000383-OYYB01000383.1-human-gut-metagenome-genome-assembly--contig:-NODE-383-length-28304-cov-14.816666_pt1 | contig 28304 bp, 43 predicted proteins | sample MGYA00244059_ERZ653440 | MGnify/ENA primary metagenome ERZ653440 (study PRJEB26926, sample SAMN06164994) | human gut metagenome | biome: ENVO:00009003; feature: ENVO:2100002; material: ENVO:00002003... | reverse complement strand
GAGATCCTGAGATGTCTCGTGGGCTCGGAGATGTGTATAAGAGACAGTACATAACTAATGAATAGATATTCATTTAAATATTGCCTAATTGTAATTTAATAGAAAAAATAGCACACCTTAATATCAAAATAGAACACTCTCAAAAATCAAACTGGTAGAGATAATTACTTATAAATATGCAAGAAATATTCATTTTGTTATTTGCTTATCTGAATAGGCAATAAAAGACGTATTTAGAGGCTTTAGAGGCTTTTATTTTATATTTCCTTATAGTTTGTATCTTTGCGCAAATAAAACGCTTTAGAGTGGCTTTAAAAGCCGTTTTTAGGTGTGTTTTATAATAATGCAATAAACCACCTAATTATCTATATATCAACGCTTTAATTAAAAGTTAAAAATATATAAATCAACAAAGATTTTCCATTTTTTTGACAAATATATAAGATAAAATGCGTACCTTTGCGCCAGAGTTCCGAAATGGCTCTATAATACTACTATAGGTGTATAGTATGTGGTGCGAGTCCGCAAGACATGTTGAAACAATTCATTTAATAACTTATTCCCGATTGCAAGGGGTTTAAATAAATGCTAGGTGTTATTATGAAGACAAACGAGCAAATAGAAAATGTTATTATCTCAAAGTTTGAGAGTGACGTTTTAGGTGTTTCCGCAATCAAAGAGGAACACGTAAACAACCAGTTAGCCGTTTCAGGTAGCGAGCTTGCAAAAGCAGCAGCAAAGAAAGCAGCAGCAGCAGCAGCTTACAAGTCTGTAGAAAATGACTATCTTTTGCAAACAAACTTAGGAGACATACAAACACGCATTTTGCAACAAGCTGTAAAAGAGTTTGCAACACTTAAAGAGGATTTCGATTTTTTGGTATGGGTTGCAAACAATCACAAATTACAGTATGTTTCCGACATTTGCACCGATACAACAACCCGCTTAATGAGTTTTTTGAACAACACATATATTGCTTATGTAAGCGGGAAAAATGCTGCAAAGAAAGCAGCAAGCGAGAAGAAAGCAGCGAAAGCAGCAGCGAAAGCGAGATTGGAGAACGCAGATACAAGCGCGTTGTCCGATATTGAGTTTGAAAAAATGGTTGCAAAAATGCGAGAAGAGCGAGAAAAAGCAAAGAAAGCACCAACAAAGTGATTTATAATAAGGTAGTGGAAAAATCCACTACCTTATTTTTTTCGTACCTATATTATAGAAAATTTTCTATAATATTTTTTTTGAATTGTTTCAAATATAAATTTTCCTACATTATTTTTCAATACCTTTTCGCGGTATGTAGGATAAACACAATTTTTTATTGTGGCTAAAATTGAAAACGTAACTTGCCAGTTAGATTTTTAAGCGGAAAATCTAACGAAACATACGAAATATTTTTTAGGCGGCACAACTGGGGCGGTCATCCTCAGACGTACCAACTATCGGCGGCGAGCGGTGTCTATCCGTGGATACGTGAAACAGAATACAAGAGACTGAGTTTTTCTGTGGAGCGGACAACGGAGCGGACACAGGGAGCACAGGCACAGGAGCGAGGCGGTCAAACGACCTTGCGAGGATTGAAGGCTAACCGACGGAAAGGGTACGAATGAAGACAGAACGAAAGTTGTGCGATACGGGTGCAGTGTGATTATAAGGCATACCGGGAGAAATTAAATAAAATCATAATTCATATTCTACCGGTGTGATTTTCCGGTCGGGAGTGGTTACCCGAGAATAAATTGTGTGTGCAATCACGATTTGCAGCGTATCAAGGCACACACTATCACGCTGACTGAAATCGGTTGCTTGTCATCCGTGCGAGATTTATCTCCTCAGAAAATAACAAGCTGCTGGCAGAAGCATAAAATCTGTAGGGTGTGAGCTACGTAGTTAAGACAATAATGATAAAACGTGGTGCAAAGATGCACATCCTGGCTAACGGGGCGGGGAGAAATCTCCGCCCTACAATTATGAACCATTTAAAAATTAGAATTATGAAAGAAGTACATTACATTTGGATAGATTTTGAGAGTTCAACGGGTTCGTCTAAATCGATACTTTTACGTAACGGTTGTTTTTCTCTCGATGGTGCAAAGAAATTCATAAAATCTTTGCGCCCAAAAACTCTTTATGAGAATATACCAACTTTCTTGAAGGACTGTGTAAAAATAACATTGACCGCACAGAACATTGTCTCGTCTAACACTCTCTACAGAAGAACCATTAATATTGTAGCCTAAAATCTCCCTACGTTTGTAGGGAACGAATAACCAAATTTTTAGAATTATGAGTACGATATCATTAGATTGCAGAGGGAGGAGAATGATGGAGCGGTATATTGCAGACTTACAGACAATATACAGCCACGTAGAATTTATGAGCTACAACGGAAAAAGACTTGTCGTTGCAGTTTTAGCCTAAAAATCCGTAGCCAGTACGATAATTGTCGTGTGTGGCTACGGAACAATTACCAATAAAATATAGATATGAAAGCAAGACAGATTATTTATTCAAGTACGATAATTGTGCTTGGATTTATTCAGAGTGTGCCGGCATTATTATGCTTGGCAAGTACGAATATTCTGATAATTGTGCTTGGAATATTCTATAGCATTCTGCTTGGAATATTCTGGGGAAGTACGAAAAAGGGCAAGTGGTATTTCCGCGAGCTGTGGCGATCCACACTCCGCTTGGAAAATTTCATGCTTGGAAATATAGGATGAGATTGGAAAGTACGAAAATTGTGCTTGGAAACATTTAGCTAAATTCTGCTTGGAGAAATCCAGGCAGTACGATAATATAACCAGTTAAACAAAAGAATTATGAAAGCAATTAGCAAGACTCAGGTAATAGACCTGTTTTCCAACATTAGAAGAGACGGAGTAGAAAACACTAACTACGATGTAGACATATTTGTATCTTCTCGCAATCCTGAGGAGTGGTACGGCTGCGAAGAATCCGGCTGTGAGGATTTGCAGCCAGGAGCGTATTGTGTCCTATGGGTAGATGATACAGAGTGCAGCAATATGCCATCTGTAGGCAAGTGGATAGACAAATATCTTGAGTCAGACAACATACAGTTATTGTCTGTCAAGGACTCCGACAAGTGGATAGTGCTTATCTGCTTGGAGTTATTGTAGCCAAAAATGTGCTCAGGCATTTTCCTGGGCATACTATGTAGAACCATTAAACAAATTGAATTATGCAAGACAGAAAATCACAGAAGAATTTTGAGCGTGCGCTTATGCATGAGATGGAGAAGATCAAGATTGCAGCGCGCCAGTGGCACAACAACAATACTAATGGATACAGAGATTTCCGTAGCAAGGAGGCTATCTCCAAGAGTTTCTCTGAGATTGCAGTATTGTGCATGAGCTAAATGTGCGTGGCGATTGTCACGCATGCTATTCACCAAAAATTTTATAGATTATGAAGAAATTAGAGAATCCCAAGTTGGAAGTGTGCAGAGATTATCTGCGCAACACTATCCTGCCTAAATTGCAGGAGATACAGCGTGATTTATTCGGTGACGAGTTTTTTGCCATAGAAGTAGGTGTAGGACCAAGTGGACGATATGTCACAGTGTACGCTTCCGTGTCTATCGACGGAGAGATGCTAGATAGCATTTCGCTACATTTGTCTGTTTTTGACGGACAAGAGTGTATAGAGTCTGAGTGCATAGAACTCACGGAATTCATCAAGAAGTACACAGCCTAAATTTGAGGGAGTTTTATCTCCCTCTCCTATAAACCAATATTTAAGAATTATGAGCAAATGGGTACAATTCTATCACAAGATCAACAAGTTTGACCTTGTGAACATGAGATTTACGGATGAAGAAGAAACCGTAGAGATGGTTGGCATGGATTCTGTCATGCGTATCGACGGCAGATGGAATATGCCGTCCATACGTGCTGCGATACAGAAGAAAATCGAGAGGATGAAGAATTTCGATGATTTTGATCCCTGTGCATTCTCCATCCTCACCGGTCCTACGATTCTGTGTGCTTCAGAAAGTCCGGTGTACAATCTCTGAGCCAGAACTGGGCAGTACGATAATGTGCTGCCTGCTATTAACCAAAACATATTAGAATTATGGAAACAGTAAGAGTAACTGACAGACACGGAATAGAGCGAGAGTGGGATATAGTCACAGAGAGATGTGTAGGGTGCTGCTTTCACGGATTGATGGATGGCAAGATTCATTGCTGCCCTCATAGTATTGCGTGCGGTGACAAGTAGTCAAAACTGCGGGGCACGTCCTGTGTCCTGCATCTATTATTAACCAATAATTCAGAATTATGACAGACGGAGACAGAAAGTTCCTTGCCAGGCTCGTAGCGAGTCACAAGGCAGTTATCAGCGAGGAGTGCAGACGCAAGAACCTCGACAAGAGCGAGTATTTCAGACGCGTAGTGCGTGCAGACAAGAAGTCTCAGGAGATTGAGAAATCGTGCATGCGCCCTCGCAAGTTCTAGCCAAACATTCTGTGCAGATAGGCTGCACAGAAACCATGTTAAACCATCGAAATTAAAGAATTATGGAGAAAATGACACAGAAAGAGTTGAAAAGACTCGTTAGAGTAGGAGCTGCCAAGGATATAACAGACAGCTCAAGTCGTAACGATATCCCTGAAAGATATAGCCAAGTAGGCTACTCTTCTGGAATATACGGATGCAACGGAATGTTGCTTCGTGGCGAGAGCGGTCAGCTGTATGCTGTCTGCGCAAGAACTACGGCTATCTGGGTTTTCTAGTCAAAAACACGGGTAAGTGTTTGGTGCGCTTACTCGTTTCTATCATCAACCAAAATACAGAAATATGAATATACAGAAATTATGGCGACGCTATCTTGTTTGGCTAAAACTCCCCACACCATCGTGGGGAACTATTATGAACCATTAAACAGATGAATTATGGAAAAGAATATTGTAGAAGTTGTTATGAACAACAAGGGTGAAGTTGTCGAGAAAGTAGCCGATTATATCGGTGTTCAAAGCTTCGCTAAGACTATCGAGAATCTATATCGTGAGTGTCTGGAGAAATTCGATGACGCAGAGGATCTGGAAGAATACATTGCAGATATATTCGAAAAGAATATCCAGTCCCTTGCATGGGAGTTTACCCACAAGGTAAACAGAGAGATGAAGAAATATCTCCATCTTGACGACCAGCGCATGGATGGCAATTTTGCCAATCTGTACGAGGACTACCCTAAGCACAGAACAGGTGTGTGGTGGGCATCAGACTACGATGTCGACGATTACTACGACTTTTACCCTCAGATGGTAGCCCGCTTGGATGCCGCAGAGGACAGCGAGCAGGCTAACGAGGATAGAGCGTATCTTGAAGAGTGGTATTTCAAGGCATTCGGTACGTACAACATCAAGTACAAATTCAGCAATGACCTTGAAGAGATTCACTCCATGATGGGGGAAGCTTACGAAGAAGCCTAACAATATCCCCTAGCATGGGGATATTCAATGTTTAACCATTTAAATGAGATTAGATTATGGAATTTAGAAAAGGAATTATCTACGCAGGACTTGTTCCTGTAGTAGGCGGCATGATGTGGGTATCAATAACGCCAGACGCTTCAGATTCGGTTCATTTCTGGAAGAAGAAGCAGTGTGAGCAGTATATCCGCAAGAATTTCTCGGGAGAAGAGAAAAAATATCTCCTCTCTCAGCTGAAAGAAGAGAAAAGAAGAGCGAAGATATACTCATGGGCAAGACTTTAAAACATACCTAACAAGGGGAGCTTGCATGCTCCTCTTCTATCAACCAAAATACAAAGAATTATGGGAAAGATTACAATTTCACAGAAGGGAAACAGAACCTTCTATCGTGTAAACAGAAGAATCGTGTGCTATCGTGACGGGCACAAGTATTGTGTGGGCAAGCCATCATCTGGCAGCACCCATATCGAGTTTGATGCCTTGTCCGAGAATATTGCACACGAGAGATGCATTGAGATTTGCGAGCGTAGAATCTATGCGGATATGAAGTATCAGAATCCTGTCGCATACAACGCACACAGAGTATTGAACGCATTAGCTTAAAGATAGCCTTCGGGCTATCACTATTAACCAATTAAACAAAAGAGAATTATGAAAAAGGATTTTGAATTATTGAAGAAACCTACAGAGATTATCTACAATGGTATTCGTACAAAGATTACCGGTGGTGGTGTTATCGTAAAACTCCTGTCGAACTACATGGAGGATATTTGGGATTATCTCACAGAGAAATATCCTGAGAAGGACTTCAGTGAGGGCGAGGCATGGGACTATGATCCACGTTTCCAGTATTTCAAGTACGATGAAGTTGGAGAAGAATACATAGTTCTCAGTCTTGATGAAATGAGCGAGAAAGATATCGATTGGGAGTACGATTATGTACTTGTCGATACCTCTGCCTTTCCTACATACGAGCGATGGGTGATGGATTCCATTATCTGCCTGACAGATGTAGATGTGGCTCACGATATCCACGACCTAACAGACGAGCAGCTGCAAGAACTGCGCGGCGAAGTCTGTATCGGTTCTTATTTTTCTGCCGATTACAACAACTCATTCTTCATTGACAGAAGTGAACTTAGCTGCTATTGTGACAGCTACGACGAGTGGCTAGAGGAGAAAGGTATCGAGGATAGTCCTGAGGAGTTCTCTTATTACATGAGAGAAGTAGCCTAAAAACGGAGGGAGCAATCCCTCTGACATTATTAACCAAATTATTAAGAATATGCATAGTAGAATTATTGAATTGACCCTAAATCCCCTCGATAGAGAGGACTGGGCAGGTGAGGACTGTTTTTATGATGACGAAAAAGTCGACTACGTGTCCGAATTAGATGACGATGAGCGCAGAGAGAGTATTGAGGATTTCCAGGATGACGAAGATCCTTTCTTTAGTGGGCTGTTTACTCCTGGGGAGTGTGATACCATCGTTTTCAAGGGAAAAGATGCTCTCATGAAGGTTCACAAGGAATGGATAAACTCTATCAAGAGAGAGACGGATGATCTCATGGAAAGTGGTCGTTTCAGTCCGTATCTCGTCACTCAAGCAACCAATCAGGTTCTGCATAGTGACTATCTTTTCTGCCTTCCTGATTGGACAGGATGTAGTGCTGAATACCCTAGTGAGCTGCTTAGCTGGCTCAACACCCTTGAAGACGGAGCGGTTCTTCATATCGGTGCAGTTATCGATTATCATTATTAGCCAAAACGAGGAGCGCTTTGTCGCTCCTTCCTATTAACCAAAATGTAGAGATTATGAGATATTACGTATCAGTCACAGAGACTTTAAACAAGGTAGTGAGTGTTGATGCCTATAGCGAGAAAGAGGCTGTACAGAAGGTGCAGGATGCCTATAGCAATAGTGAAATCATTCTCAATAACGACCATTTCTGCGGAGAAACAGTAGAGGCAGAAGATGATCAGGGATTCTACATCGATTATGAGAAAAACTACGGCGAGACTTATCAGCACATCGACTAGCCAAACGGGGGAGAGCAATCTCCCTACCAATAACAAAAACATTATAGATATGAAGAATTTAGGAATAATGGACATCTGCATGATTAAGCATGGACTGGCGGCATTGATAGCCAACGAGAAAGTTACTCTCAAAATCGCCATCAAGAAAGACGACAAAGAGCAGATAGAGAGAAGTAACTCATATATTGATGAGGTAAATTCAGTTATCAGAAAACTAAACTCGTAGGAATCATGGGAAAAATTAAAGTAGGAACGAGGGTATACTGCGACATACATTCCCAATCAAAGGAACACGTTGTGACTCACGTTTCAGAGGAAAGAGGATTCGCAGGGATTGATAATGAATACTGGTGGCCTATAGACCAGTGCTTCCCTTGCGATGAAGTAACATTGCCTAAAAAGCGCAGCTAAGGACTGCGCACAATAACCCCCCAAAAAAGAAGAATTATGAATGAAGACAGAATCCTAGAGATGTTCTTCGAGAAAGCCAGATGGCAGTACGCTATCGAGAAAGGCTTATTCAAGGACATGAACAAAGCAGTAATGTATCAGCTGACAGAGCCAAAGGCTCGTCTGGCTATGTATCAGAGGATCAAGAGCGGAAATTACAAGATAATGCCGCCTCATACAGCCAAGATTCCGAAAGACAACGGAGATTTCCGTACGGTCTATGTGAATGAACCTGTAGACAGAATCCTACTGAGCATAGCAAACGACCTTTTGTTTGAGCTGATGCCAGAGATGGTGCATCCACGCTGCACGTCGTACCAGAAAGATATCGGCTGCGGTCGTGTGGTGCAGGAAGTGTCTCGGATAATATACTCAGCAAAGGGAAAAATCATCGGATGGAAAGGTGACTTCTCCAAGTACTTTGATTCTGTGCCTATTCGGTTCATCGACTGGGCATTCGACAAGGTAGAGGAGAAGTACGGAAAGTCTGCGCTGATAGATGTCATTCGTGACTACTATCACACGGATATCTATTTTGATGAGGACAACAACCTCTGTGAGAAGTATCAGTCCCTCAAGCAGGGATGTTCTGTTGCTGCATGGCTGGCTGACGTTATCCTCTACCATCTTGACGACAAGCTGTCTAAGCTTAACGGATATTACGTCCGCTATTCAGATGATACGCTGTTTGTCGGAGAAGACTATGAGAAAGCCATGGATATTATGAAGAGCGAACTGGAGATGATGCAGATGACGCTCAATCCGAAGAAGGTTGAGTATCTTGACGCTAATCACTGGTTCAAGTTCCTCGGATATTCCATCAATGGTCACAATATCTCTCTGTCGTCCACACGTATCAAGACCTTTCAGAAGGAGATTGAGAAGAGGACGATAAAGAAACGTGATACCACGATGACAAAAGCCGTTAATGCAGTAAACAGGTATCTCTACAAGGGGTACTGCGATTATTCCTGGTCAACTCAGGTTCTTCCGGTCATTAACGTGAAAGAGGACATCGACAAACTCAACGCATTCGTCATGGACTGCATCCGTGCGGTCAAGACAGGCAAGAGAAAGGTCGGTGGTCTCGGATACGTGAAGACTCAGGCTGTAGGTTGCATAGACCGAGGCCGTGGAAGAAACGTGAAAGCCAACAGGAGTAAGACAGAGAGCGAAATCAAGGGGTATCTATCGATAGGTTGTGCTCAGAATGCCTTGCGAACGAGCAGGGCAGCGTACAACACATTGGTGAATACTCTGTAGATTAGCATCCTAGCGCAAGGATTTTGCCGGAATGAAGATACAAGGTTTTAAATATCCCGGTTGCGTAGTACAGGGACCATCTCATACCTAGAGATGGTCCTCTGTTCGTACTAAACCGGATATTATCGAGCTGATATAGCTATGCGCAGTATCTTCTGACCGACAGACTCTGTAACCGAGCACACGGACGTGGGAGAAGGACGGACTGTTTCAGGCGACGCCTCTATAACTGGATTTGTCGACGATGCGTCCAAGTTCGCAAGTTTGCAACTTGAGACGGATTGTCGACGAATTCGCGCACAAGGCGTAGCTCATCAACGAAGTACAGAAATGTGCCAGTCCGTATGACTTCCACCGGTGGCGCACACCACCACTCCATGACGGATGGCTGAAGTTTATGCAACAGGTCTCTTAACCAGAGTAGTTGATCCTGAGCGTCTTCGTATACTACTACGACCTCTGGATCATCTATTCTGGCGAATCCTGTGTCAAATCAGAAACATAAAGTATTGTGCCGAGCCATCGGTCAGGAAATCACCCAAGCACGAGGGTAGTCTTCAGAGGAGAGTGAATTTATGAGTGATGTTTCCATGCCGCCGGCCTCCCCGGAACACTATCCGGGTACTCCGGCGGCTTACAACATCCCTCGAATCAAGCTGTTATAGCTACGTGCCACGCTCTCAGATGAAAAGACAACGTTATTGCCAAACGAGGTACACGAGGATGTTGCGTATTTACAAACCCGCTGGTAAATAACGCGGGGAGGCATCCTTAGAGCAACGATGCTCCCCGCGTAAACCAGCTGGTTAAATCATCAGCCTATAGCAAGGCAACAGACATATGGGTGTACCTACAACAACCAAAGTGAATTGCATCACGACTTATCAAGAGTATGAGGTTTAATAACCCGTGAGTGGTATACCAGCTCCTGCCGTTATCACCGCAGGCGCTGGTATCCAAACACGGGGTCGAATCAAGAACATATATCCATGCAACATAATACATGAGATAAGTCTAGGTTATTGCGAACCGAATGGTGTGCAAGGAGAATAGATTGTATAATACTGTTTTAATCATCCTGAGCATCCAGGTGATTACCTGGATCCGTCAGGACTCAAATACAGTATCAATCAAGACCTTATAGTTACGCAACAGATTCTCTGAGCGCACTCCTATTAACCAATATTTCAAAATTATGAATAGCAGATTACTAAAGAAGCTTGAGGAAATCAAGAAAGAGTACGGAACGTCAGAAGTTTGCATGGGCGAGATGCTTGATTCAGTAAGCGCAGACGGATTCTCTATCGAAGAAGCTCACTGGTTGTATATGCGTGCAATGGAGTGGGCGAACGGAGATAAATTCTATATCCACATCGGAGAAGACGAAGATGTACTGAGTAAGGATGAACTCGAAGAAGCCAATTTGATAGTGCTAGAATAAGCACTATCCCTATTAACCAATACAATAGAATTATGACATACGACGAGATTATCAATGCAGTTGAGAATGGTGCTAAGTTCACCATCAACTTCCAGAAGAGAACATGTAGGGTGAATGGTAAGATAGTGATGTCCGAGGAAGATAAGCCGAAAGATACACCTTACCTGACACATGCAGTAGTCCTGTTCGCAATAGAGCAGAGATACAAGGCATACAAGCATTCTGTGCCGTCTGAACGCTCTGAATCACATCGCCGCTACTACTTCAAGGCTTTGCCAGAGAAAGAGCTCTCGGACGAAGATATGATGTACGGTGAACGACGAGAGGTAGCTAGATGTAAGCTAGAACTATACGTCCTTATGCAGCTGCTCAGAGGAAACCTTGCGTGGGAGAACAGATGGGGAACATGGTTCTGGAGGTCTGAAAATGACAGGGACCTGATTATCCTCAGAGATTGGATTGAGCCAAACACGGGTGGGGCGTAAGCCTCATCCACTAGAGTTAAATAAATTTTTAGTAACCAATTTAAAATAATTAGAATTATGAAGCAGATTGTAACAATCACTGGTGAGAACTTGAACATCGTAACTAACAATGTAGAGGCTACAGCAGCTACCGGTAAGAAGACCAAGGCACAGATGCGTCTCGAAGCTCTTAAGGCAGCAGGCGTTGACGTAAGTAAGTACTTCCCTCTCGGTGACGACCAGCTTATCAAAATCGAGAATGGTGCAGCAGTTCCTGTTGATATGGACGATGCAACCATCGATGCGGTAGGCAAGCAGATTGTCGAGGGTGGATACGTAAGCAACTGGAAGCTGTTCCGTCGTTGGGTTATGTCTCAGATGTTCCACATGTTGCGAGACATGGATAAGAGTTATCTGTCATTCAACGAGGTGTTGCAGCGCAAGGGCTACGAGTATCAGTGGCGCATGTTGGAGAACGAGCTGTATGCTCAGATGAAGATGTGTGACCACAAGGACTACGAGAACACCAAGGCGAGAAATCGCTGGTTCAACGGCTGCGTAGCACACGATATGGCTATTGACTATATTAACAAGCTTCGCAGCTACATTGACGACAAGTGCATCTACACTACCAAGAAAGACAAGGATGGAAACAAGAAGAAGACATACAAGCATACCTGCAAGGGTAATCCTTATATCCGTCTTCAGAACGAGGACATTTTTGTCGCAGAATTGGAGAGAAAGGTCTATACTCCTCTCCGTGACCTTGCCAACAAGATGGGTGCTGTACCGACCTACACCTACAAGGAGCTCTACGATGCAGTTCGCGAGTTCAACAAGAAGCGCAAGCATCTCGCATGGGACACCAAGCAGGCAGATGCATTCATTCATGCTTACAAAGGGTCTGGTTCCTACTACACGATGAGAAACCTCATCATGTTCCATGGAGCAAGATTCATGAAGAACGGACGAAAGATGTCAGAGGCTAATTCTCTGAAGGAGCTTGAGTCTAAAGCCAATCTCTACGATGAAGAGGGTTGGAAGATGCTCGGTGTACTAAAGCAGCTTATCAAGGACAATAATATCAGCGTCCAGGGCAAGATTCTTGAATGGAAGAAAGCCAAGAGCGAGAACAAGTAATCATCGGTAAGATGTAAGGTTCGCCGCCTAAAGAATGGTGGCCCGGCAGCTATGTGTTTACAAGAGCTTCTTCAACGAAGGATCTCCTCCAGTGCATTCACTGGAGGTAATCCTTCGAGCTAAAGCTCTCTAGATCGAACTTATAGAGTAAGGCGCCAGCCGGGGACCATTCTAGCCAAAAGTCGGTTACTGATTCGGTAACCGATTCAATGTCTAACCAATAAAATGAAGGATTATGAAAGAGATTAATGTAGACACAAGAAAGTATATTAAGGCTCCTATTGATGGAAAGAATGTCGTTGAGGAATCACTTCTCGATGCTATCTATGATGATTCTCAATATCTTAGCAATAAGTTCTCATTGGGATTTGTCAGCGGTGTACCTACAATGATAGAGTATAATGGAAACTACCTGTCTATCAAAATGCTACGCCCGTGGCGTACGTCAGAATGGGGCAGAGAGATTGTCAAACGACTAACAGGCGAGTCCAAGAACAACATATATTGTTACGAGACGAAGCAGTATCTCGACGAACGCCAGGCAGAGCCTTTAATCTATACATTCTCTCTGTGTTTGGACTACCTTACTGTAAGATTTCACTACAATGTAAAAGTAGATGAAGATTAGCCAAAAGGTCAGTCGTTAGCAGCGTCTGACTACTCATATCATAACTAAATTTTGTTTAAATGGTTCAAAGCCGGTCTGTCGTGAGACACGCCGGTTTTTTGTTCCCAAAGTTTAACCAATCAAATTAGAATTATGAGTAGAAATTACTGGACATTAGGTAAGGAAGGAATGAAGACTCGTCTGTCAAAGGCACAGGCAGCTTACGAGAACGCATTAGGGAACGTCAGCGACTTGCACGTCAAGATCAGTGATGGCAACACAAAATTGGGAGCAATCCCATCTGTATCGCTTATCCCTGTAATGGATTGCGGCAACTGCGCAATCTGTGCCAAGAGCTGCTACGACCTCCGCAACGATATGATTTACAAGGAGGTTATCAAGACGAGAGCCATCAACTCTGCAATCTATCACGAGGATCCTGAGCGATACTTCAAGGAAATTGATGATTACCTCAACTACCGCTATCCTAGAGCATTCAGATTCCATATCGGCGGTGACATCCAGGACAAATGGTATCTTGACAAGATGTGCGATATTGCCCGCAAGCATAAGGATACCAAGTTCCTGGCGTTCACCAAGATGTTCGATGTGTGTAACGAGTATCTCGATGAGGGCAACGTCATTCCAGAGAACATGCACATCCTCTTTTCGGGGTGGCTTGGTCTCAAGATGGATAACCGCCACGGATTCCCGGAGGCGCATCCTATCTTCGAGAGCGGAACGTCTGCTCCGGAAGGAACACGTCTGTGTACCGGAAACTGCACAGAGTGTCTGAAGGAAGATAGGTTGTGCTGGTCTATCGGGAAAGGTCAGGCGGTAGGATTCCTTGCACACTAGCCAAAATCCTCGTCAGGAAAGACGAGGTACTATGTCTAACCAATTAAAATTTTGAATTATGGCAACAGCAAGAAGAGGAACAAAAATGCTCAAAGCTTCCGACATTATGAAGAGAAAGGGCATTGTCCAGAAACAGATGGACATGAATAAGTTCAATGAGGTTGTAGAGAATTTCTTTATGACCCATGAGGCGAAAGAAACGATTCTCTTGACTCCAAAGAGATTCATCGAGATGGACAACCCGCCAGAGGGAGACTTCATCGACTATCTCGACGTGAACATATGGGCAAAGAAGAGTGAGGACCCGGATGATCCGTTCGACTTCATCGACTATCAGTTCATGAAGAAGAACGGAATGCTCCGTCCTATCCTTATGGTGAACGAGCCATTCATCGGCAATGCTGCCGGGTGGCTGAGAGATTTTTGTGGATTCACTGTGAAGAGCAGAACACGAAAGAAGAAGAAGGAATATATCGTGTCTCTGCCGGTGTAAAACCGAACAAGGCGTGGAACATTATTGTTTCACGCTCCTAGTATTAACCAATTAAAAATAGAGATATGGAAGAAAAAAATCGAAAAATTCAAGGAATTGATGAAAGCAAAGCATAACTGCCAGTTTTGTCTTGACCATGTTACAGGAAGTGCGGACATGCACGGATTAGTGTATTGGGCAGATAGAGTCGAGAAATTAAGACAGGAGGTAGCAGATATGCTATAGCCAAACAAGCCTGCCGGAAACGGTGGGCATCAATTTAAACCAAAATATTAAGATTATGAATAAGAAAGAATTAACAGACAAGATTTACAGTATGCGCAGCTATGCGTTGATTGAACTTGCGTGTACTATCCGTGAGATTATGAAGGAGCATGGCATCCTTAGGAAAGAATTCAAGCACCCTGTACTTGGTTACAGAGAGAACTACGAGGTGACAAAGATTGCGATAAGAGATACTTATACGGCTCTACCGGTTTTTGCTATCCGTTTAGTGGATGTAGACAAATCCGAGAGAAGAGTACTTGCTACGGACAACACATGGATGGACTTCGATACGCTCGCAAGAATAGTATCAGAACTTAACGATGAGCTTGAAGGTTAAATTAGCGTTAAAAACGGCAAAGTGTATGGTTTATGCTTATAAAATGCGTAACTTTGCCACTAATAAACCAATTTTAGAATTATGGAAGAAATACATTTAAAGACGAGAGACTGGGAGAGTTTATTGAACTATACCCAGCAGCAGAAGTATAAACTCGCTATCAAGCAGGGTTGGTTTGCAGACTATCACGACAACGCGTGGAGACACAACACCTTCTATGGAGCTTATATATGGAAGTACCCGAAGTTCATTAAGGTCGTGAGGATGTTCGAAGAGATGCTTGGACATAAGCCATTATGGGAAGACGTCACTGACGACAACCTCCGTGATCTCTTTGAGAAAATCAAGGAGCACTATGCTCCGAACTCAGCAAAGACCGTATGCGCGACAATTAAGGCGGTAATACGTGAGAACGATGCGACGAGGAAGATCAACAGCCAGACGTTTGGGAAAATACTCAGAACAAAGGCTGTGCCTGTCCAGTCCGTCTATCTCTCGGATGAGGAAATAGACAGAATCATCAATTACAGTCCGAAGGGACAGACGAAAAGATATGTTCAGCGCATGTTTCTCATGGAATGCCTCTGCGGAGCACGCTATAGTGATTGTCAGAGGATAACTCCTGAAAACATTGATGACACCGGACACTTTCTCGTGTATGTAGCACAGAAGACCAAGACGGAGGTAAGGGTTCCTCTTCACAAGAAGCTCCGTCCGTTCCTGGTATGCGGTACTGGCGTTGAGCCTCTTCCTGGAGAAATCAGCGAGATGACCTTCAACCGAACCCTTCGTGATATCTGCCGTGAATGCGGAATAGATACGAACACGAAGGTATTCAAGGCTGGAAAGGAAGAGACTGGAAAGAAGTATCGCTTCATCTCTTCACACACCGGAAGACGTTCGTTCGCAACGAACCTCTCAAAGAAGGGTGTTCCCCTCGAACAGATTGCCGTCATGATGGGGCACACCAGCAATGGTAAGCCTAATATTCAGATGACGATGCGCTACATTGTCGGAAAGACGGAAATCGACAGCAACACCCTCAGACTATTCGGGGTCTATGACAATGACGACGAGCCTGATGAGGATTAAGCCAAACTGGAGGTGGTTAATAACCATCTCCTGCTATTATTAACTAATATGAGGAATAATGAAAAGAGAAGAAGAACGAGCATACAGAGAAAGACTCGAAAATATGAGCAGAGGTCAGCTTGTTGGAGAGAACGTTAAACTTAAAAAGCGACTCGACAAGCTCTCTGGCATCTGTGACGTAGAAGATACGTACAGAGCGATGATAGAGCAGGGGCAGGCAGAGCGCAAGGCAGAAAAACTTGAAAAGGAAGTTTCTTGCGTATCCGAAACCATCAAGAAGGAGCTCATTAGAAGAAAGGTACACTTCGAGCCTTGGTTTTCGGCTACCCAGCTCACAAATCTACTGATAGATAGTATTAACCAATAAATTATAGAATTATGTTAACAGGAATTTCAGAGAATTTGATGGAAGAAGGAAAGAAGCAGTGTGAAGAAAAGTTCAAGCAGGAGCTTCTTGACATTTGGAGAGATGCGGCAGAGTACAAGATCAAGACGTACGACGATTTCGCCCACGAGCTGCGAAGGCTCAACGAGCGTTATGTTCATGAGATGGAAGACTTTGAAGAATTCCCTTCAGGTATCGTTTTGGATAGCGAGTATGATAGCATTGAGGAATTCAAGGAGAAAATGAGCTTGCAGTTGTATGCCCTGGGCCATCTTGATTCTATCTATGGAATCAAATGCGAGGTTCCACTCAATACCGACAAGCTTGCGATTCCATTTCAGGTAATCTTTAACGACAAGTAGCCAAAACCGGGGAGTAGCAATACTCCCTGTCAAAGATACTTTCCATATAATAAATGGGGCTGCGCTATCGGCCATACGGGCGGGTTAAATAATGTTACGTCCTCTCTTGCCCGTGAGGGCAGGGGAGGATTTTATACCAAAAACAGATATAATAATCTGACTATTATTAACCAACAGATTAGAAATTATGAAGAAAATGATGAATGAAGATTTGCCTTACGAGCAGCAAATGAAACCAATCTTGGAGAAGTATGACAAGTTGGTGGAGGAGAACCTTGCTCTCAAAGAAAAAGCCAACGAGCTTGAGCGATACAAGGCCTACGCCAGAACGCCAGGCGAAGTGAAAGGCCTCGTTGGTCGCATTGAAAAGCAAAAGGAGGCTATCGACTGGTCTATTGCTCAGATAAACGAGTATCTTAGGAGTCTCGGAGTAGACGCAAGGTACAAAACGTTGAAATCAGCAGTCAATGCTATCACGAAGATCTAAGCCCCGATTAGCCAAACCAAGGAGCTTCGGCTCCTGCCAATTATTAACTTTTAAAAAATTAAGAATTATGGCAAATTGGGCAAGTACAAGTTATCGTATTGAAGGCAACCAGAAGGACCTTCAGGAGTTAAGTAGCCTTTGCAAGGCGTTTATGAACAAAGAGCGTCATGTAATGGAGGAAGGAGCGTCAGACGGATGGGAAGGAAATATCATCCTGGCTCTTGGCGAAGAAATTGGTGACAGCTACATTCGCGGATTCATCCAGTCTTTCAAATTAAAGAATGGTCTCCTCAGTATTGAAGCAGAGGAGGCATGGGGAGCAACGGACTTCAATAAGCTCCTCGAAAAACACTATGACGGCATGAAAGTGTACTTTATAGTGGAAGAGGAAATGTGTGAGGTCTATGCTACAAACGACGCAGAAGGCAAATACTTCAACTGTCGCTCTGTATTGACTTCGTATGTAGATGGAGAATATCACAGAGAAGAGTTTAAGAATAAAAACGAGGCATTAAATTATGCAGCGAAACTCATTGGTCGTGATTCTGTCACAAAGTTAGAAGTTGCAAAGTGGAATGAGGAACGCAAGAATAAAGGCGTTTTTGAATACATAAACATCAATGGATGTGATATTATTGACGAGTAATAATTTAAGCCCTACGCATCACGGTTAAGCGAAAAAAACATGAAGCAATTCAAGGTATATTGGAATAATACAGTAGAGATTAATATGGTAGCAGATTTCGATACCATAGACGAAGCTAAACAGTATTGTGATGAGAATACGAAAGGGTATGATGAAGTCGGCGATAATGATAACTGCTGGGAAGGTCGTAGTAATAACTTCCACTACGAAGTTTACGATGGCGACAAAGAGATACTGGATGAAGATGGCGATGTTGTAGATTTCAACGAACCTGTTTACGAGACAAAGCAATTTTATTGCGATTAATAAATCATTTAGCCCTCGACATCACGGTTAAGTCAATAGATATGAAGAAGATTCTATTTCTATTGATGTTTGTCTTGGCGGCAGCATCATCCATTGCGCAGGAGAAGTATCCTTACTACTGCACGATTAACGGTTCTTATAACCTCGCAATGAAGATAAGGATTGAGTTAGAATGGGGAGAGAGTAAGGATAAGAGGTATCTGCGCGACGAGAAGGGAAAGAAGATTGAGTTCAACAATCTCATCGACATATTGAACTATATGTCAAAGAGAGGTTGGGAATTTGTCACGATTGCTGAGTACGACAAGTGCATCCACTTCGTTATCCGAAAGATGGTATCTTCTCCGGAGGAAGCAAAGCAAGGAATTCGCTTCGACACAGACAAATAGCAATACAATTAGCCGCTTATCCACTTGCAGATAGGCGGCTATTTTACAAAAACTCACCACGAAAAACATAAAAAATCTAACTTTTTATTAAAAACAGCTAATTGTAAATATTCTATACTTTAATGAATATTACGAAATGCCATTTTTTCTTCATCCGAAACGATTCGTAAGGATGGTACTTGCGAAAGTTTTGTCACTACTTTTTACTTTAACGAGTGCAATTTTTGCACAAATCAGGCATTTGGAGGATACAGAAAGATTTTGTACTTTCGCAATGCAATTCAACAGCACGAGGGTTGACTCGCACTAACATAAGAAAACAAAACCTTGTAGAAATATAAGGTTTCACTATAAAGGAGACCCTCAAACAGTTCGTGCCTGTTTGGGGGTTCTCTGATTATATAGCTATGCCGAAAGCATTAAACATCAGAGTAGATTTAGTAGAGCGATACGCTTGCGGTTACTCCAAGGTAGAAAGGAGTAAGCGCATGACCGTATTATGCTTTGCAATCTGGTGTAAGATGCAGCATAGCAATTCCGTGATGTTTGATATGGGTACGCGTGGTTTGATGCGGGCACTTCATATCGGGCACACGAAAGCACAAATGATACTCCAAGCCATCAAGTCTTCCGAGTTATTCTCAGTTCAGAAAGAGGGTCGCTTCGTAGTAAACTCTTTCAAGGATAATACTATAAAGCGAAACAAGAGGGGAAGAGTATTCAAGGGAGCAAATATGTTCACTCTTGAAGTGAATAAAGAATATACCATCAAGGATATCTACAACAGGCTCAACGAACTCTTGTTTTTGAGGCAGATTGGAAGTAAAGAAGCGAACAGCTCACACGTTAGTGGTAGAAATACTGATAAGACTCGCTCGTGTCGCTCTGCATTTATTACAATCAAGCAATTTCAGGAGGGGGTTGGAATGTCGCATGGTTCCGTAAGCGGTATAAAAAAGAGATTGAAGAATAAAAAAGAAATCTCATCAACATATTCGGAACTTCACATGGCAAACAGGCGAATTCCGGAGCAGGTTAAAAAGATGTTGGTTAGATTCGGAAGAAAGAACCCTACGTTTGAGAAGGGTGATCTTGTGTACGTTGCAATTCCATGTTCGTATGCCATAACAGACAGAAAGGCAAAAAAAAGTTGCGGTAGGCATATTATCTACGGATACGGAAGCAGAAGCCAGAAGAGTCAGAAAGGAACTACAACAACATGTAAAGGCATTTATACTCCACTTGATTGTGGATACGGAATGCCTGATTAAATGGTAGTGTTTCTGTTTTTGACGCTTTCACACTAATAGTTAGTGGTAGTCTTTATAGGAAAATATAAAACTATTAGTATACTAACGTGCGTACGTAAAAAAAAGAAAGAAGAATAAATTTAAGTATAGGAAATTATGGAAAATAAGTATTTGGCTTATGTAAAAGCAGTAGGAAACTACGATGGTTCTGCTACAGGAGGGGCCTATATCATTCTTAAAGGGGATGATACGTATAAAATCTCGTCGAAGGCACAGGTAAACACCATTGCCTACAAGATGGAACTGCTTACTGTGGTATCAGTCGCCTGTTCAATTCCGGATGGTGGGACGGTTGTGATTTTTACCAACAATAAGATGCTTCAAAGCCTCAACTATCTTAGCGAGATTAAGGAAGGTGCGAATTATCCTAAGTTGAAAAAGCTTTTCCTGGAACAAAAGAAGCGCCTTGAAAGAATAGATGTCGTGTGGCGTAAGAAAGATAGCGACAATACCATGTTCAACTCTGTTACAGACTACGCAGAACAGGCTTTTGAGGAACTTTGCAGCAAGTCTGGAATTAAAGATAAACGATATTAATATATTGAGATTATGAAGAATGAAACAAAACTTAAAAAGTTGGAAGCTTGGTTGGATGAGAATAATTTCAGTCACCGAGTCCCTCGTTCTCTTGAGAGAGGGGTGAAAGGTAGTCCAAATCTCATCATAACCCCTTTCGGTCGTCACAGAATTAACGTGAAGCTTGAGGGAGAGGACGACAGATTGTTCTACGACCGCCACAAACGTAAAAACCCTGTCTTCATAAGAGACTCAGAGGCTCCAAAATTTGTGCTCGAAAAGGTGCAGAATGTTATCATCGAGCTGATGAAGAAAGATAACGCCTTCATTCAGCTTTCTCCTGAAGAGAGAAAGAAGGTGGAGAAGAAGCGGGAAAAGAATAGGAAGAAGGCTCTTCGCAGAAGACAGAAGCTCAATGCAGCCAACAACGGTATTTAATGATTTGAGATTAAAAATATTTTAGATTATGATTAGAATAACTTTATTAATTATATTTTAAAAAAACATTATGAGTGTAAAAAACATTATTTTGGCATCAGTACTCGCAATAGTAGTACTCGCCGCAGGTTCAGTTATCGGTTGTTATTTCCATTACAACAACCAGGAAATCTCACTTCGCCAGCAGTCAGAGGCTCAGCGTGGCAAGATTGAGGGTGTTCACGACAAGATGTGGAAGGTTCTTCAGCAGAAGGCACAGGTTACGGATGAGTACAAGTCCGCATTCGAGTCCATCTATCCGAAACTTATCGAGGGCAGATACTCAAAGGGAGACGGCTCTCTTATGAAGTGGATCAAGGAAAGTAATCCTAACTTCGACGTTTCGCTCTACAAGGACCTTATGCAGTCAATAGAGATTCAGCGTTCCGAGTTCCAGACATCGCAGGAGAGAATGCTCGATATCATCCGTGAGCACGAGACGCTCGTGAAGACATATCCGGCAAAATGGTTCATTTCCGATACAAAACCTATCGAATACAAGGTTATCTCCTCATCCAAGACAAAGATGATCATGCAGCTTGGAGAGGATAACGACGTAGACCTGTTCAAGAAGTAACGGCTTATGGAAATATTCATATTCCTAATCCCATTCGTGGTTGCTGCTTTCCTGTTGATTTTCTTCAGGAAGCAGACCACATGGTGGGAATACGCAGTACTCATTGTTCCTTCCATACTCATAGGTATCCTCATGGAGTTCGTGTTCAAACAGTCAAATGCTGCTGACACGGAGTATCTCGGAAGCTACGTTACAAGAATCCGTCATTACGATGCCTGGAACGAGTACATACACCGCACATGCACAAGGACGGTTGGAAGCGGAAAGCATCGTCACACCGTAACATACGATTGTTCGTATGTCGAAAATCACCCTGAACGCTGGACTTATTTCGATGCCAGAAACAAAGAAGAGTTCTTTATGACCGACAATGAGTTCAATGCAGTCAGAAAGATTCTTGGAACCCAAAGCGTGTTTATTGATATGCACAGGCATTACTACACCAAGGATGGTGATGCTCAGGAATGGGCGTGGGATGGTTCCATTGGAAACTCATACACGTTATCCTCGGAGCATGATTATAAGAATAAAGTGAAAGCCTCACGTTCTATTTTCAAGTTTGAGGATATTGATTATAAGCAGGCACGCAAGCTTGGATTGTTCGAGTATCCGGATATCGTTCTTTACGACCAGAATCCTGTGCTCGGACTGAAGATCCCGAAGAACCAGGAGAAGGCGATGAGATGGCTGAACGGATACTATGGCGAGCGGAAGCAGTTTAGGGTGTTCGTCCTGTTCTTTACGAACAAGCCGGAAGAAATCGTTGAAAAGCAGCGCTCATACTGGCAGGGCGGCAACAAGAATGAGCTTGTCGTGTGCGTCGGTATTGACAAAAACAAGAATGTCAAGTGGTGCAACGCATTTTCATGGTGTGATAGCCCGGTCGTAGGCGTTAAGAGTAGAGACTGGTTTATGAGCAATCCTGTAAATCTCGAAAAGTACGCCGAGTATATCGGTCCGATTGTAGAAAAGGAATGGCATAGAAAGAACTTCGAGGATTTTGATTATCTTACCATCGAGCTTACCGACGGGCAGTACTGGGCCATCATCATTCTCTTGCTGATATTCAACATTGTAATGAGCTCATGGATTGTAACCAATAATTATAAAAACGATTTGTAGCGTATGAAAGAAAGATTAAAAATGATTTTCGACCGCATCGACATCTTAGTCGTATGCATCATCCTCGGGACTTGCGTCTGTATTGCGGAGGCGTTCCTTGGTTTTTGGAATATATTTGCAGATTGCTTCATCATGACTTTCCTCATTTCTGAAGTCTGCTACACCAAACGCTGCAACGAGAAGCTTCAAATAGAGCTGATAGAGGCAAAGGAGAAGCAGAAGGAGGCCGAGAAAGAGTTAGATGTTGCCAATAAGCTATGCGCTTGTAAACAGAAACTAATTGACCTTTGCAGCCTTCTTGTAAAGAAGAAAAATGCACAATTTGAATGTGAACACGCAAAGTTGAATTACTGTAAATACAAGATAACATCGAAAGAACTGGAATCAGTGATGAATCGAACCGACAAGGAAATCAGTGAGATTTCGGATAAAATTTCTGAGCTTACCAAGGATTTGAACGAACTCGATAAATAGATACTTGTCATAAAACAACTTGAGGGTGCGTCACAGACTTATGACACACCCTCTTTTCTATGTTAACCGTTCAGATAGTCGATTACTTTTCTGTTGGCTTCGTCTATCTTCTTATTGTCATATTTTACATATACTGCCGTAACGGTCTTTTCCCAAACGGAATGACCAAGTGCTCTACCTATTGTTTCGAGAGATATTCCGATTTCTGACGCAAACGTTGCCCAGCTATGCCTGTTGTAGTACGACGACATCTGCTTGTCGATAGGACTGACCGTAGCCTTTCTTCTGTCTTTCGGGTCTTTCGGCCCAATTCTTCTAAGTGTCCGGTTCAGGTTGTTCGTGAAGTGATCAACACTGAACGTTCCTGCGTCCTCAAAGAATCTGAGTAGGTACTGTGGCTTTCGGCTTCGGTATCTGTTTATTATCTCCATAGCCTCAGGTTCAACCTTGATATCATACAATCTACCTGTCTTGTTACGGTAGTAACTTATCCTACCATTGCGAAAATCCTCCTTCTTTAGCGTCAGGAGGTCTGAAACATTGATGCCTATGAGGTAGAACCCCAACATGAAGAAATCGCGGTACATAGCCTGCTTGCCGTGTAATTTGGAATCCCTGAGCTCTCTCATCTGCTCCAGTGACAGACAGCGCTTCCTGGTTTCCTCCTTTTTGAGCTTGATGGAGTGGAACGGAAAGTTCTGCGTTTTTCCATCATCTATTGCCTTTCTAAAGACTGCCTTGATATGTGTGATGTCGTTCGAGATACCATTGGCCTTTCTTCCTTTATCCATCTCATGCCTGATAAACCCCTCAATCCAGTCCTTAGTCATGCTATTGAAGCTGCACTTACTATCGTATGCCTCTACACATCGGTAGGTTCTCTCGTAGCTTCTCTTGGTATTCGGCCTCTCTCTTGTCTCGGCGAATGCCTTCATGAAACTGAGAAACGGAGATTTATCTTCCTTCTTGGCACCCGTACAGATCTCCTTCAGATGCTCCTTCATCATATCCGGAGACTCGCCATGATGGTCGAGGATATAGCTCTCACACTTGGCATATAGTTCCGCAAGCCTTCTCGTCTTTGCTTTTGCTGACTTGTCTGACTTCGGAAATATCATGCCGGTAAACTTCTCTGTTGTCTGCATTCCAGTATAGACATAGAACCTTTTTCCTTTGTGGGTAACAGAGAAAAACACCTTGTTTGTCTTTGATTCAACGTAAACTTTCATAATGATGATTTCTTTTGTAATCCTTCCATCTACAGTAAAACCTCACTTGCATATTACTTGCAAAAAGTGACCCTAACTTACCTCAAAATACCTCTTTTTGGCGATTTTTCTGTAAAGCAAACGGATTGATTATTCGTGACTATAGCTGAAAATCAGAGACTTATGAATTTAGAATGCCAAATTTGTTACTGTGATCATTATTAATTAATACCTTTTCTTTTTAATTTTGGCTGCAAAGTTACGAAAAAATATTTGAATATCAATACTTTGATGATAAAACTTGCTTAATTTTTAGTTAAAATGTCACAGAGGCTTGGTGGTGTTGTCAAAAAGAAGTACTTTTGTATTTTAAAACATTTGAAAATTGAAAATAATAGAAATAGAATATGGCGCATCAAAGCAATAAATGGCAGAAAAGTGCCAACCAAAGGGGAGGCTATGGCGTTCCTAACGAATATGCTCACTATGTAGTCGGAAAACCGGCTCCGCTCCTGGAATGGCTTATTGAAAATATCAAAGGGGAGAGTAAAACCAAGATTAAGTTGACTCTTCAGGGACGAGGTATTAAAGTGGATGGTAAGATCATTACGCAGTTTGATTATGCGCTGCGTCCTGGTATGAAAATCTCAGTCAGCAAAACTAAGAAAAACAATGATAAGTTTAAAAATCGATTTGTTAAGATAGTTTACGAGGATAGGTATCTTGTCGTTGTTGAGAAAAACGTGGGTATCTTGAGTATGGCTGCTGGGCATTCTACGCTGAATGTGAAAGCTGTTCTGGATGACTATTTCCATAAGTCACGTCAGAATTGTCAGGCACATGTCGTTCATCGCCTTGATCGTGATACTTCTGGTCTGATGATTTATGCGAAGGATAAGCAGACTGAACTTGCTTTGGAGAATGATTGGCACAACAATGTTTATGACCGTAGATATGTAGCTGTTGTCTCTGGAGAGATGGAGGAAGATGAGGGAACGATTGCTAATTGGCTCAAGGATAATAAAGCTTATATTACATATAGCAGTCCTACTGATAATGGAGGTAAATATGCTGTAACTCACTTTCATACGCTCACTCGTTCGACTGATTATTCTTTGGTAGAGTTTCGCTTAGAGACTGGTCGTAAAAATCAGATTCGTGTGCATACTGCTGATATGGGACATCCTGTCTGTGGGGATATAAAATATGGCAATGGAGATGATCCTTGTCATCGTCTTTGTCTTCATGCATATGTGCTCTGTTTTTATCATCCTGTAACTCATCAGCCTATGGAGTTTGAAACTCCTATTCCTGCTGAGTTCCGTAAGGTTTTTAAGTAAAAATATGGTAGGGCTTTTATGAAGTAATGAGTCTCTATTTTAGTCTTTTTAAATAAATTATAATAGTAAAATGGATGATTTCGGATATTATATTTTTGCCTTGGTTGTGCTGGTCGTTGGTTTCTTGATTGTAAAGAAAGTTGCAACATGTTTGGTTAAGACTATTATTGGCATACTGGTATTAGCAATTTTGGCTGGTATCTATTGGGTGTATATTGCGTAAATAAGTTTTGGAGTTTTTGTGTCAGATATAGCAGAAAAGCGTTGCTGTAGCCAAAATGTTTGGTAACAGCGACGCTTTTTTATTTGTGTTGCTTTTGTATTTTCTTATTGATTTTCAAGAGATCTTTCATGGCCTTTTTTCCAGCTTCTTCTCCTTTTTCTATCATCTTTATTACTTTTTTATCGCTGAAGCTGGCTGCGGAAAATCCTTTTAAATCTGGATTGATATAAACGTTGATATGGCGGAGATTTTCTTGGTATTGGCTGAGGTCTGGACGCTGGGTTATCCAATGGAGGAGTTGTCCTATGAATTTCTCTGCATTTTCATACTTTTTGGCTTTCCGTTCTCTTTTCCAGGCTTTACTGTCTTCATGTTTCTTAACCGTTAAGTCAATGGCTATCACAATATCTGCTCCCATATCAAGCACCACATCTACGGGAAGATTATCCACCAGTCCGCCATCTAATAGTTCAATTCCATTGATATCGATGGCTTTGAATGCACCTGGTATTGCCATACTGGCTCGCATGCTTCTTGCTAAATTGCCGTTCTTGAGTATCACTTTCTGCCGGTTGATATAGTCGGTTGCTACGCATCGGAAAGGGATGGGCAAACTATCGAAGGAAATACTATCTTGTTGGTGGATAGAATCTCCGTATTGAAAACTTTGCTTGTTTGTTATAGTGAGCTTGGTTGTTATCATAGAATCGAGTAGGGCGAAGATCTTATCACCTCGTATCATACCTACGGATTTGTCAATCAACTTGCTTCCCTTTCTGGCTATCGGGAACCCAAACAGGTATGTGACGCCATTCCGCTTAACAATGGGTTTTTCGCAGATTTCCATGTTGCGGTCTGTCAGCAAATTCATCCATTCCTGAGATCTGAACATACTGTCAAGTTCTTCACTTCTGTAACCGCAGGCATAGAGACCGCCAATGATGCTCCCGATACTGGTTCCTGCGATATAGTCTATTGGAATGCCAGATTTCTCAATATATTTCAAGGCTCCTACTGTGGCAGCACCTTTTGCACCGCCACCACCCAAGACAAGTCCTATTTTGGGACGTTCTTCCAGGTGTTTAGCCTCTGTGCTGCCTATACCTATTATATATATAAGGAGACAACTTAATAGGAAAATTTTCATGAATGTCCTCATTGCTTTAGTTTTTGAAGAAAAATGCCAATATTGGAATGACCTTATTTGTATTCTTAGGAACAGTCTGGAAATCTGAGATTATTTATTTCTCTGAGATTATCTATTTGTAGATGAAATAAGTTCCTCCGTCGCTCATGCAGTATTTCTTGAGTAGAGTTTGGATGTATTCGGCATTTGCTCGAACGTTAGCTTCATTTCCATCATATCCATTGATAAGCACGATGAGATGGGTGGTATTCATTTCCATCTTCGTTCGTTCATTATCGCTTGTTGGTGTGCCAGCTCCTCCTATTTGGTCTCTATATACAGGTAATCCCTCTATATTAATAGTTCCTCTGCCTATACCTTCATAAGGTTCGCCGGCTTTCCCCACTCCCAAGGTAAGGGTATCTCCTTGAAATTTGTCAGCGTCAAAACCGCCGATGCTGTAGCCATAGGCTATGCTGGCTAAGTTTACGAGATCCACAAGTGTATCTCTCTGGTAAAGTTCCTTGCCCTGTAATAAGCGGCGGATTAATGCTTCTGAGGCAGGGCGATAGCGGGATGGATCCTTGCCACAGGAACGATATACCTTACGGGTAGCAGCTATGCCGCTCATGTCTTTAAGCGATTCTGTTGTCAGTTTCTGTTTGTATCTTCTGCCCAGTTCTTCGATTTCATCCCAGAGTTCTTGGCAGTATTGTGTATTTACAACGGAAGCTTCTACGCATGCACCGACAAAAGAAGGGCATACTGATTCTATTTCGGGTGATACTATGATTTTCATATGAATGTATTTTTGTTAATTGTTCTACTTATCCTTGGTGCAAAGTTAATATAAAAAATCAGAATCTGCAAGAATAAAAAATAAATTATAGCAAATTCTTAAGTTGTTTTCTCATTTTTCTCATTTAGTATTTCATGGAAAAGACTAATTTGTGACTTGTTTTGCAAGCGTACTAAATGTGACAAGCGTATGTAGCAAGCGGTAAAAAGTTTGTATATGGCTTGCAGCGGTTTGTTGTATTACGTTATTACATATTATAATATATCTGCCCATACTTTTATTTTTCCCTGCCCAGGCAATAATTTTTCCGTGGGCAGGGAAAAATAAAAGTGGGGTGTTCCTTTGAGAATGGGTACTGTTAGGATTGCGTTTTTTATGAAGATTGGTAAAAACATAAAAGCGTAAAAAAATAGACTATAATAAGATATAATCGTATGTTTGTAGTCTTTTGTGTGCCTACACGATAAAATACTGAATAGTTTTGAGTAAGATGTCGAAAATAGCCTGTTTGTATTCGCTTTTAATGAATATGTGTTAAATTTGTGTTAAAATACAAACTTTTTTCTTGAATTATTTGGAGGGTAAGAAAATTGTTTGTACTTTTGCACTCGCTTTTGAGAAATCAAGCATTCCTCAAGGCGATAAAGAAAG
>ENA-OYYB01000357-OYYB01000357.1-human-gut-metagenome-genome-assembly--contig:-NODE-357-length-29990-cov-15.019843_pt1 | contig 29990 bp, 24 predicted proteins | sample MGYA00244059_ERZ653440 | MGnify/ENA primary metagenome ERZ653440 (study PRJEB26926, sample SAMN06164994) | human gut metagenome | biome: ENVO:00009003; feature: ENVO:2100002; material: ENVO:00002003... | reverse complement strand
CGAGATCCTGAGATGTCTCGTGGGCTCGGAGATGTGTATAAGAGACAGCAATAAGTTTGGGATAAAGTTATTTGGGCAAAATGTAACACTGAGTGATAATTCAGGAACAATTTATAATAATATTCATGGATGGTACAACTGGAGCGTTACATGTGATAGTAGCTATATGGTAACTCTATTAGTTATGGGATTGGTTCCAACAGTTATTATACTAATAGGCTATATTTTATTAATGAAAAAAGCTATTAAACGTCATAATTATATGATAATGTCTGTGGCTCTGCTTCTTGCAATTTATTCTTTTTGTGAATCGCAGATGTTGGAGGTATATAGCAGTTTCGTGTATTTTTATTTAATTGCTGACGACGTAGTTTTAGATGATTCTGAAGCAAAGACTATAACCAACAATATATGATGAAAAAATAAGTGAGGACTATTGGATAAATGAAAGTATGTATTTTATCAATGCAAATGGTTGACAATATGGGATCGTTACTTCAATCATTTGCTTTAAAGAGGATACTCGAGAAGATGAATGTACAAGTTGAATTTTTGAATATCGCACCTAACGAAGAAGATAATAATCTATTAAATGGAATTAGGCAACAGTATGTTGTGGAGAGAGAAAAGAACGGACTGTTTGGAAAGATAAGTAAGATAGACAAATACACATTGAATCGTTTTACAATAAAAATCAAGAGCAATCAACAAAATCGATTGTTCAATGAGTTTAGAGTAAACTGCCTGGAAACTGAAAAAAATAGCAATAAATATGATTTATGCATTATAGGTAGTGATGAAGTTTTCAACTGCCTAAATACAAATGGATGGGGATTTACATCTCAACTTTTTGGAAATGTTCCAGAAGCAAATCGGGTTATTACTTATGCGGCTTCGTGCGGTTCAACAAGCTACAAAGATTTGCCGACAAAAGTAGCTAAACGTATAAGAGAAACTTTTAAAGGGGTAGCTTCTTTTTCCACGCGAGATCAGAATACACATAATTTTGTTGCAAATCTTACAGATGCAGATATTGAAGACAATCTTGATCCTGTTCTAATTTATAATTTTGACGATGAGCTTGAAAATGTTGAAATGCCTAGAGTACCAGAACGCTATTGTGTGATTTACTCATATTACAATCGAATTCATACTCAAGAAGAAATAAGAGAGATTACTCAGTTCTGCAGAAAACACTGTTTGACACCTGTGGCGGTTGGTGCACCACAGTTTTGGATTGAAAATTATATTGTATGTTCTCCGTTTCAATGTTTGAAGATATTTGCAAGGGCAGATTTTGTGTTTACTGATACTTTTCATGGAACAATTTTTGCTTCAAAATATTCAAAAAAATTTGCAGTATTAGTTAGAGAAAGTAATAGAAATAAGTTGGGCGATTTATTGAAAAAAATCGAAATGCAAGAACATATGGTGATGGAAATTTCAAAACTTGATGAGAAATATAAAATGAAAAAGGATATGAAAAATTTTCAAAATATTATAGAAAGGGAAAAAGAGAAATCCTTGCAATATTTAAGAAAAAATATAGGTGATTGAATGAGAAAATATTTATTTATTGGTAATACAAATGAAAATACGGGACCGGCAAATGTGAATAAAGGAATTGTGAAACATTTATCACCGAATTTTTGTACTTCGTTTAGTAATAATAAGTTACGCAAGTATTTGAATTCAATAATTAAGACATTTTTTTGCGAAGTTATTGTTGTTTCCGGTCTGTCAAAAATCGGAATGTATTCTTCAAAGTTGGGGAAATTCCTCGGCAAGAAAACTATCTATATTATGCACGGCTGCAATGAAATTGAATTTGAATTGAATCAGATATCGCCAAACGAAAAAGCTCTAAAATACGAAAAGTATTTTCTAAACAATTCGGATTTAATTTTGGCTGTGTCAGAACGCTATAGTAAAATGATTCAGGAAAAGTATCCTTTCTGCGCAGATCGGATGAATTATCTACATAATGGTGTTGATAGAGCTGATTTTGATTATATTGCTATGCCACGAGAAAAGGGTCGAATCATAGCTGTAGGTGGAGATCGAAAGCTGAAAAACAATATAGAGGTTGCAAATGCTGTAGCAAAATTAGATGATAGTAAAAAGCTGATGGTCTATGGGCATCTTTATCATCCTGATGATTTGCCAAAGGGGAAAAATATTGAGTTCAAAGGGTTGGTTCCACAGAAGCGACTCTATGAAGAAATGATGAAAAGTGAATTGTATGTTTTGAATTCTGTCTACGAACCTTTTGCTCTTTCTGTTTTTGACGCTTTGCTGTGTGGATGTAGCATTCTTGTAACAAATGTAGCGGGTGCTTTGGAGTTGTTAAATATTACAGAGCATGATGTGATTTACGATCCGATGGATAAAGATGAGATTGCTGAAAAAATCGAGTATTTACTTCAGCATCCTAATAATGAACGCTTAATGAAAAAATTGGATTTTGATAAAATTTCTTACGAAGCAGAAGTAAAACGATTAGAACAGTTTTGTGAGATGCTGTGTCAAAAAAATAGGAGTTAATGCATGAGAACTGTATGTAAACAGAATTCTTGCACAGGCTGCATGGCTTGCGTAGGAAAATGTAAAAAAGAGGCTATATCAATTCAGGATAATTTGTTGGCATATAATGCGGTTATCGATGAAGGAAAATGTGTGGGTTGTGGGGCATGTGAGAGAGTTTGCCCAAACAATCATAAAGTGAATCTGATTGAACCTATTTGTTGGAAAGAAGGCTGGGCGTCAGATGATGTCCGAATGAAAGCGTCTTCTGGAGGAGCCGCCTCTGCTATGATGGAGTGTTTCGTTGATGATAGAGGCTATGTTGCAGCGTGCTTGTTTAGAAACGGAGAATTCATTTTTGACATAACGAATAAAAAAGATGAATTGGTTCGTTTCGCAGGATCGAAATATGTGAAAAGTAACCCAGTTGGTATTTATAATAAGGTTATTGAAAAACTCAAAAATGGAAAAAAGGTCCTGTTTATTGGTTTGCCTTGTCAAGTGGCAGCAATTAAAAATTATACGAAAACAATACCGACAAATATAAGTGAGAATCTCTATACTGTAGATCTAATCTGTCATGGATCGCCATCACCGAAAATTTTGACACTTGCATTGCATGAAAAAGGTGTTGACATCAAGCTGTTAAAGGAGATTCGCTTCAGAAATAAAACCAATTTTGGACTGTCTTCGCAAAATAGGAATGGTGAGTATAAAACAATTACACCGAATGGTGTTCATGATATGTACACATATGCATTCCTTACGTCTTTAGACTACACAGAAAATTGTTATTATTGCCAGTATGCAACATTAGGTAGAGTATCGGATGTTACGATTGGAGATTCTTGGGGAAGCAATCAACCGGATAGTGAACAGGGAAAAGGTATATCTTTAATTTTATGTCAGACAAATAAGGGCATGGAATTGATTGAAAAATCTGGACTGCGATTAGAAGAAGTTGATGTTGAAAAAGCAATAGAGGCTAACCATCAATTAAGACATCCTTCCATTGCTCCGAAAACTCGTGGGATTTTCTTTGAGAATTTGAGTAAAGGATTTTATAAAGCTGTTTCAAAGAGCGTACCTAAAGTATATTATAAGCAGAAATTAAAAGAAAATTTGATAAAACTCAAAATCATTCGGGGGGGGGGCAAAGAAAATAGAGTATAAGATTAGCTTTCGCTGACACGCTATAGGGCTCTATCGGTTGCTGACAGAAAAATAAAAGTACATGAATTTATTATATCTTAACGGAGGAAATGATGGCAGAATGTTTGCCATGTAGATGAAATAATGCAGAAATCATTAGCGAAAAATTCAATATATAATATCATATATACCGTTGCAAATATTCTGTTTCCGTTTGTGACATCGATATATGTATCGAGAATCCTTCTTCCGGTTGGTGTTGGTAAGGTCGCATCTGCTCAGAATATTGCGTCTTATTTTGTGACGATTGCTGCTTTGGGACTTCCATCCTATGGTGTAAGAGAGTTCGCAAAAGTTAGAGAAAATAAGTGCGAAAGCAATAAGTTATTTACAGAACTCCTATTTCTGAATATTGTGTCTACGACATTGGCAGTAATCGGATTCTTTGGACTTGTTTTTATAAATGCTGGTTTTAACGGTGAATGGGCATTATATGCTGCCTGTGGATTGGCGGTTTTCTTCAACTATCTGAACATTGACTGGATGTATAAGGGATTGGAAGAATACGGCTACATTACTGGAAGAAGTCTGCTAATAAAGGGAATCTCTCTTGTTGCACTCTTTTTATTTGTTAAAACTCGGCAGGACTACATTGCGTATGCATTGATTTCAAGTCTTGCAACAGGCGGAAATTATATATTCAATGTTATCCATGCGAAAAAGTTTGTTAGATTTGATTTTTCTGGCATTAGAATTCAAAAGCATATAAAGCCGGTTTTGTTAATTGCTTGCATTATATTCTTGTCCAGTATTTATAATAAGATTGATGTGACAATGCTGAATATGATGGCAACGGATGAGTCCGTTGGATTTTACTCGTATGCGCAAAAGACCATCAACATGGTACTTACTTTGGCAAATGCAGTCACGGCAGCATTGCTTCCTCGACTGAGTTACTATTATGACAATGATAGGGAAGGCTTTTATCGATTACTGGATAAAGGGTTCCAAATTTTGTGTGTAATGACTCTCCCATTGGCGGTTGGAATGGCTTTGGTGGCATCTCAAACTGTTCAGTTTCTTTACGGTGAGGCATTTGCGCCGGCCACACTGACGATACAGTTGATGTGCCCGTTGATTTTAATTAAAGGGTTCGGCGATTTGTTCTGCTATCAGTTGGTCTATAGCACTAAAAGTGAAAAAATTATCCTTCCAGCAGCAGCTTCTGCGTCCGTGATTAACGTTATTACAAATGCCATATTGATTCCTATGTTGCTGCAAAATGGTGCAGTAATAGCGTCTGTATTGAGCGAATTGGTTACCAATGCAATCCAGTTTATTTACATGAAGAAGAAAGTGCGATTTAGCATTAATGGAAAAGCACTTTTAACAGGACTGTTTAGTACAGCGATAATGTCTGTATGCGTACTTATGCTTATGCAATTAAGATTACCGAACACAGTAGGTCTTTTCATTGAAGTGTCATGTGGAGCAATTGTGTATGTTGCTGTAAATGTGGCAATGAAGAATGCGCTGATATTTGAAATTATCGAAAAATTAAAAGCAAAATCTTACGTAAGAACTAAGAAAATATTTTGATGCTTTGTATTGAGATTTGTGAAGAGGAAAATTACGGTGGAAAATATAAATGAGAAAAGCATAGATTCGAATTATAAGTTAATTGATCTACTGAAATTTGTTTGTGCATTTTTAGTGATTGGAATACATACCAGACCATTTCAGGCGAGTAGTAATCTTTTGGACAGGTTATTTTACTATGACATTTCTAATTATGCGGTACCTTTCTTTTATGCGTGTACAGGATATTTTTTAATTGTAAAAGAATCAGGAAAAAACCTGCATGACAAATTGATGCTTCGTTGTAAAAAGATTTTGCGAATTTATTTTATGTGGTCTGCCATTTATCTTCCGTTAACTATAAGTGGATGGATAATTGAGGGCGAGCTAGATCCGGCATATTTGATTCTTTGCTTACGAAATTTTGTTTTTGTAGGTGAAAATTTTTACTCTTGGACACTATGGTATTTGAACGGTCTGGTTTTTGCGTTGCTTTTGATTGGTATTTTATTAAAAAGATTTTCAATTAAACAAATTTCCAGCATTGGTGTGTTTGCATATTTGGTAGGAATCGGACTGACCATGCTAAATGGTCATTTAGAAAATTTGCCTCTATTTTTAGCAAGACCGGTTGAGCTGTATTTTTCTCTGTTTGCAACAACAAGAAATGGCTTGTTCCAGTCATTGGTATTTCTGTCTTTTGGAATGTTGATTGCGAGGATAGATCAGGCAGATGAGTTGAAGCCGTCTGTGAAAAATGGATTGTTTGTTGGAGCAATCTACATAGTAAAAGTAGGCTTCAGTTTAATGAGGGGGGGGCAGTATTTCTCAAAAATATTGGATTTGCCAACGTTCTGGCTCTTGTTTGAACTAATAATATATGCATGCAAAAGGTTGGATTTCAAAGGCACATTTTATATGCAGTTAAGAGGAATGAGTGAAACTATATATTTTGTACATATGTATTTTGTGGCATTCTGTTCGCTTGTGCTATATAAAGAAAGCTATCATAATTTTAAGTCATATTTTATTTGTACGGGTGGAGCAACTATAATTGCATTCATTTGTCAGATATCTAAGATACGTAAAGAATAATAAAAGGAAAGCGAGATACACAATTATGCAATTAAAAAAAGTGATAAAAAAAGTAGTCTATGGTGCAAAGTCGGATTCGGAGTCTTACGTTGAGCACCTTAAAGCTATTGGGATGAAAATAGGATGTGACTGCATTGTATATGTCCCAACAAAAACTTTGATAGATGAACAATATCCTTGGATGATATCAATAGGAAATCATGTGCGGATAACTGAAGGAGTTAAGATTTTGACTCATGATTATTCATGGTCAGTTCTCAAAAACTATCGTGGGGGGGTGTTTGGAGCAAGCGGAATTGTTGAAATAGGTGATAATGTATTCATAGGAATGAATGCCATTATTGAGAGAAATGTTAAAATAGGTAATAATGTTGTCATTGGAGCTGGAAGTATAGTAACAAAGGATTGCGAAGAGAATAGTGTGTATGCCGGTGTGCCGGCGAAGCGCATAATGAGCATTGATGAATTTCTCATGAAAAGGCGAGATAAACAATTAGACGAGGCAAAACTTCTTGCCCAAAGATACTATGAGCGATACTGCAAAATGCCGAAACCAGAGGTGTTCCATGAATATTTTATGTTATTTGAAACAAGTGAATCTGTTACAAATAATGCTGTATTTGAAAAAAAGATTCGACTTGGAAATAGTGAGGAACAAACATATTTATATATGAATGAACATGCTCCTAAGTTTGAAAGTTATGACGAATTTATAAAGTATTGCTTTGAACAGGGAAATAATGAAAGATAGGTGTTATTTTTTTGCTTGAGAGATACTAAAGACTTTGAATATCCACAGATAGATGAAAGCAAGTGTGTTCGTTGCTATCAGTGTATTAAAGTGTGTCCGATAAAAGCAGCACGAGCACAGTAAGGAGAATATAAAACAACATTACTTATCATGGTGGCCGGAATCGGTAGTCGATTTGGAACAGGAATAAAACAGTTGGAGCCGGTGGATGATGCTGGTCATATCATCATGGATTATTCGATTCATGATGCCATTGAAGCAGGTTTCAACTATGTGGTATTTATTATCCGAAAGGATATCGAGAAGGAGTTCAAAGAGGTCATTGGTGACCGCATTGCGTCTATTTGCTCCGCTCACAATGTAACTGCGGACTATGCTTTCCAGGATATCAACGATATTCTGGGAGAACTTCCGGCAGGCCGTACAAAGCCGTGGGGAACTGGTCAGGCTGTGCTTATAGCGAAGGAAGCAATCGATACTCCGTTCATTGTGATCAATGCAGATGATTACTATGGCAAAGAAGGCTTCAAGGCCGTCAATGAGTATCTTGTAAATGGCGGTGAGTCTTGCATAGCTGGTTTTGTGCTGAAGAACAAGCTGTCCGATAACGGTGGTGTGACTCGTGGTATCTGCAAAATGGATGAGCAGAACAACCTAACTGAGGTTGTGGAAACCAAGAACATCGTAAAGACTGCAGATGGAGCAGAGGCAGACGGTGTGGCAGTCGATGTGAATTCTCTGGTTTCCACGAATATGTGGGGCATGACTCCGGAATTTTTAGATGTACTGGAAGAAGGCTTCAAAGAGTTTTTTGAGAAAGAAGTGCCAGGAAATCCGTTGAAGGCAGAGTATCTGATCCCCATCTTCATCGGTGAACTGTTGGAGCAGGGAAAGATGTCCGTGAAGGTTCTGAAGACCAACGATACCTGGTACGGCATGACCTATCACGAGGATGTCGCAGCCGTAAAGGACAGCTTCAAAAAAATGTTGGCGGATGGCGTGTACAAGGCTGATTTATTTGCAGACTTGTGATATACTGGGAGCGGTAGATCCCTACGCTGCTCGTAATAATCACACACCTCTTCGTGGTGAGCAGTAGGCAACGATCTTATGATCGGCGAAGATGTGAAAATAACTTGTCGCTTATTGCTTTATTTGGAATTTGGCTGAGTTGCATGAAGTTAAAATTCGAAACCAAAGGATTTGTCAAAGACATTGAGATTGATGGAGGTGCTGTGATGAACAGTTTGATTGTAACGTATATGTGGGTTCAGATGGGATTCCCTACGGGTGTATTTGGGGTTCGTAGCCAACACTTACATGAACAAAACAGCTAAGCGAAGAATAAAGCGTTAATAAACGAAACTACACCTAGAGGCCGTACCTCTGGACCCCACTTTAGCAATTATTGCACACATGCGTGTGAATTATTATATTGGAAAGTGAGGGATTATTTGCAATGGACAAACATAAATTAAAAGATTTCATTGATGCTACCAAAGAAGAATCTGGAAATGTTGCAGTGGAAGAGGTTTTGCCAGCAGTAGTAAAAGAGGCAGGTGGATTTATAGTCAGTGAGGGTGTAGGAATGCTGGCTAGTGAAATCGTTGGTGCGGTAGTTCCTGTCGCAAATAATATTCGTCTCTCATATAAACAGAATCGTTTGGAAAGAAACGTAGTTGAGGCTTTGCAAATTGTTCAAAGAAATCAAGATGAACTTGAAAATAAAATTTTGAAATTACAACAAAGTAATTTGGAATATCAAAGACAGATTACAGAAGCATTGCTTGATAATATTGTCGAAGAACCACAAGAGGCAATGGTTAAGTATAATGTCAATGGATATGTTAACTTGCTGAAATCAGATAACACAAATCTGGATATTGTATTGATGTTTTTTAAGACACTTTCACAGTTAAGCGATTTGGATATTCGTGTTTTGAAATCGTATTCGTATCTTGGAAACGATGGAGAAAATATTTTAGACATCTGTAAAGACATTCACGTTGATTTTGAACAAATGCGATTCATCAGAGAAAAACTCGAACGATTTGGACTTTTGCAAAGTAAAAACGAGGAAATTAATGATAATAATCTTGAAGAGATTGTTAAATACCTCCAAAACCTTGAAAAAGAAAGCAAAAAATCTAAGCCAGGAAGTGTAAAGATTCCGAAGCTAAAAAAGGTGTCAGTTTCAGATAGCTATAAAATCACACCGTTGGGAAGGCAGTATCTTAAATTGATTGAAGCGTGAGTATGCTGATGTGGTCTTGTGTAAAAGGAGGAAAAGATGGCAAATGGATTACTTTTGCAGTATGTGAATAAACGTAAGAATGATTATAAACATTTTATGGGAGTATCATCGCTTCCTTCATTTGAGTTAATTTCAAAACATATTTCGCTTTCTGATGCGAATGCGTCTGGATGGGGAGCATGGGCAACTCATCGATTTGATTTTCAAAGTCAGTCGCATTCTATTGAAGTGTGGGAAGATCTGTGGAAACCACAATTGCATGGCGATTATGTCATATTTCACGAATTGACGCATCTGCTTGACACGGAGAATCTCGTAAATGGGGATAAAAAGAAAAACGCCATGATGCGCGGCTTTCTGGAATATCATGCAAGCCAAATTGAAACTATTAAAATTTTGGGATATGAGAGTATTGGCGAAAATATTTCTTTCTCTATGAAACAGCAAGTGGAAACTGTTGCATCAATCAAGTCAATGCAGAACTTTGTAGATGAGCCGGCCAATACTGCAAAGTCGTTACTTAGAAGAAACGACTTCCCTAAAGATTTAGAGACACTTGTAACAACAGCAGCGTTGATATTCAACTATTATGGTAGACGTTCAATATGCTTAATGTATGCTCAGGATTATCGAGAAGATGTAGATATTATGGAGTTTTCTGAATTTATAGGAACAGCACAATTAGCTGCTTTGGATACATTTTTGAAAGGTTGGCTTAATGCCACGCAAATTGATGTGCTAGGACAGTTTTATTTCGGAATGATTGGCACAAAAATGAAGGAATATGGATTGGTATAATAAGAAATGCTCAGGAGTTGAATCTGTGATTTTGTAATGCTATACTTAAACAACTATAAAAGGAAAGAGGTTATTACAATGCCAAGAACGAAAGGCAGTAAAAACCGTCCCAAAATCAATACTACCAAAGACTACGCATTACAGATTGCAGAGAAGCAGGAGACTATTGCGTCTCTGACTACTGAGATCGCATCCATCACCGCAAACATTGATACTTTGAAGATTGACTTGAAAGAGAAAAAGTCTTCTTTGAAGAAGGCCGAAAAAGAAGAGGCATCCCTGGAAGTAAAGAAGGCAAAGGCAGATGCTAAGGCCGCTGAAGAAGCTAAGAAGGCAGAAGCCGAGAGTGTGTCCATTTGGCACGGCACATATTTTTGAAGGCAAGCTGTACATCCAGACTGGCAAGAAGAAGGATGCTTCCAAGCAGTTGCATGCCAATCCGAAAGCAGAGTTGTGTGCATTCAAAGGCGGCGAGTGGATTCGCGTTGCCGGTGAACTGGTAGAGGATGACCGCATTGAGGCGAGAGAATCCATGCTGGATGCTTATCCGACACTGAAGAAGATGTATGCCGTAGATGATGGCAACACTGAGGTGTTCTACTTCAAGAATGGTGTGGCTACCATTAGTTCTTTTACCCATGAGCCGAAAGTGATCAAGTTTTGATGATATGCCGTGTGGAGCGAAGAAGTTCAAAATGTTTGCAAAAACTAAAATGTAGTAAAGTAGTTGACAGTGATAATTTTGCAACGCGGATTAACAATCCAGTATTCTTTGCCCCCGGCATTTCTATAGTAGTACAGCTTGTTTTTATCACAGACTATCATCAAGATCAGGCTGGACATATTGTAGGCTATTTCGTTAAATAAATCGTGCAGACAATGCAATGATTTGAATTGTTTTTTACATGGCATTCCGCTATACTAGTATTAAGTATAGCGGATTATTTTTTGGAGGCTTTTATGACAAGTACTTTGAAGTTACCTGTTGGAATTGAAAATTTTGAGGAAATTCGTAAACTGGGTTTCTATTATATTGACAAGACAAGGCTTATAGAGCAGCTTTTACAGGGCTGGGAAAGGTTACCCTTTTTACTCGCCCTAGGCGTTTCGGTAAGACTCTCAATATGAGCATGCTCAAGAGCTTTTTTGAGAGAGGCACAGATAAGAGTTTGTTTGATGACTTATATATTTCTGGCAATAAAGAGCTTTGTGATGAGCATATGGGTAAGTATCCGGTTATTTTTCTTTCACTCAAGGGCGTGGAGGGATTAGAGTTTTCGTCAGCAAAAAGAATGCTATGTACTATTATAGACCGTGAGATGTGATAAATTTTGCCAAGAAGCTTGTTTCAGATCCGTCAGCCAGACCTAGCGAGTTCTGGATTAACAGCAGTGGTAATGATTTGGTGAAGCGCTTTGTGGACAAGGCTGATCAGACCATAAGGGATGAGATTGAAAAGCTTGTGGCAGGTGGATTTGTGGAGAAGCAGCTTCGCCTTGATCTGACCTATGATGAGATTGACAATACTATTGACAATCTGTGGAGTGTGCTTTTTACTACAGGCTATCTCACCAAAATTGGTGAGGTCAAGCTGCCTGACAGTGAGAGCTACGCGTATAAGCTTGTGATTCCTAATAAAGAGGTGCGTGAGGTGTTTATTCTCCAGATTCAGGAGTGGTTCAAGGCTGTTGTCGCAAAAGATGATGATACTATGAGGCTTTTATCAAGGGCAATTCTGGATAAAGATGAGAAACAGATTGCTAGGCAGCTCAATATCGTGATGAGCCGCATGATTAGCATATTCGATACCAAGGCGCCTGATGCTATGAAGGAGAATTTCTATCACGGCTTGATTCTCGGTCTGCTGCGTGGCAGCAATCCGGACTGGCTGATTAAGTCAAACAGAGAGTCCGGGGATGGCTTTAGCGATATTCGGTTCCCACTGACATGAATAAAAATACTGATACAGCCGCAATGGAGTTAATGATTGTAAACATTAATCTGCGTATTTCAAACGAAACGGATCCACTGCTTCTTGCCAAAACAATCCAGATACTTGCGGAGCTTTCATGCTAGGCGATATAACAGCTGCCGGCGAACTTTATATTGTGACTGGGTAAAGGCACTTCTAGGGAAAAATGATGGCTTTGTAGCGTTAATTAAAATCTAGCGTTGGAATATTGAGCGTTTACGAAAATGTAAAATGATATACTGAAGACAAGGTAGAATCGGTGTGGAAAATGTTATAGGAGGTGCTGGAATGCCGAAGAAGAAAAAAATACAGAGAAAAAGTATAGATAAAACCAAGACAATTCCGAAGCCAAAATCGAGTATTGAGGAATTACAGGAGTCAAGAAATGGCGGTCAGATTGCATTGAGGGGATATTCTTACCAGTTCTTGTATTCATGCTATTTGATGCTGTCATGTAAAGATGAGAATACAGTCTTTAATTTGGAAGGTATTGAAGATATTGACAAAATTGTGAGTACGAGTGATGAACAGAAGACAATGCATATTCAATTGAAATATTCTGAGAATAAGCAGGATGCTTCTTTTATGAAAAGTGTGTTGAAAAATTTTTTAGAAGCCTATTTACTTGATAAAAATAGAGCATTCAAATTAGTGTATGATTTTTCAGTTGCAAAAGGGCATCTGAGTAAGCTAGTGAATAATATATTGGATTCAGACGAATTACAATATTGGAAAGCCACAGTTGATGAGATAAAAAATGAAAATCCTCAGTGGAATTGGAATCAGCTTGATTTTGATGATTTCATTTCGAAGTTATCGTTTGAAAACATAAAAAAAGCAGTATTGGCAGAACGTGTTGAGATGGCCATGATTGAAAATTATGATATTACAACAGACAATATCAAGCTATTTGCCAATAGCATCAAAATGTTTTGTTTTGAGAAGATGGAGACAAGAAGTGCCGTATCATTAAATGATTTAAAATATCAAATTGAACTGGTTAAATTCGATATAAGTAAGGGAGCAGAAAATCCGGCTCATGGCTGTATAGAAAAAGTAAATTTTAATGAATTAACTGATCAAGAATCTAGTTATTATGAAGGTAAAAAAGCGACACCGATGGATATTGTGAAGGGGCTGCCTGTATCACGAGTTTTACTTGAAAAGGATATACGAACATCAGTAAACAATTATATGGTGACGGTTATAAAGTCGTCAAGCGGCCAGGGAAAAACAACCTTAGCATTGAAAACACAATATGGCCTGCAAAAGGAATACACACCGTATCAGCTTATTAATTGCAGTGATAGAGGAACGCTGAGACATATTGTGGAATATTTTCATGCCAGGATCAGACTGGGTGAAAAACCATTGATTTTAATAGATAATCTGGATGCGCATTTGAGTGAGTGGAATCAATTGGTTCAGTTAATGCAATCTGATGTGAAATATAATTATAAAATTCTTATTACTTCACGAGAAAACGACTGGTATAATTATGCAGGTGATTTAAGTAATATACATTCCATGAATATCATAAAACCAATGCTTTCTAAAGAAGAAGCGGCTGCTATTTTTAACACCTTGCAGCAGGCAGGACATATACATCCAAAGATAAAGGATTGGAAACATGCCTGGAACCAGATAGCGGATAAGAAACTGCTGATAGAATATGTGTATCTGTTAACGCATGGTGAAATGATTGCCGAACGTATTTCATCACAAATGTATGAAATAGGAAGAAATGAGACCGGAAGCATTAAGTTCGAATTATTAAGACAGGTTTGTTTTGCGGATGTATGCGGTATTCGATTATCGGCAAAAAAGCTGTTGCGAAGTTTAGCTCCGAGAACGGTTTATGATATTGGACAAATCTTAAAAAGTATGGCAGATGAATTTTTGGTTCATATAAGCCGAGATGGGGATTATATTGAAGGATTACATCCGGTTCGCTCACGGCATATTGTAGAATATTTACATGAGTATTATCCATTGGAGGAAACGGCTTACAACATTACAAAGCTGGCCGATTTACAGGACTTTTCTGTACTTTTTTCTCATTATCCTGAATTTGCGTTTGATAAGGAAAGTTTTTATTCGGATGTGGTTAATGAATGGTGGAACCTTGAAGATTTAAAATGTTTTGTGTCAGCAATCAGGGGAACTTTTTCAGGCTGTGTTATGCAGTATTTTAGAAATAATGAAGAATTATTCAATGAAGCGAATAATCAAGGTGGTTTATTTGTAATTGCCACAGAAGTGTGTCCATTTGCTCAGTTTCGGGAAATAGATGAGTCAGTCCAGACTTTGGAACAAATGAGAGAAATAATGCCGAAAAATGAGAATATCCAATATTTGTTAAATCTGAAAGATAGTATTCCTGCAATTGATATGACGCAAACGGATATATATATTTTAAGTATGCGATTGTTTAAGCGGTTAAAGGACGTGAATACGAAAAATGTGTCCGACCTGGACGCATATGCAATGATAGCAGATTGGCTGTATAATATGGATGCTTCTATGAATTTGGCTTCGAATATCAATCTGACAGATTTGTGGACACGTATAGAGAACTATTCGATAGATACAATTTCTTTATTAATGTATACAGCTTATTGCGGAGACAGGGATATATATAGCTTATTTGTATCCGAAAATCTTGAAATGATTTTGAGCTATCTTAAGCGAACCACGTTTTCACATAAATTATATGTAGATGAAACCGAGACGGCTATTCACGTTGAATATGTATTAAGAGCAAGTGAATTGCAGAATGGAAATCAGGAAAGTGTTTCACGATTAAATTATATTTGCAGGACATTGCCGATTTATGAGACCTATTGCTCGGACGCAATTATGCCGAAATATGACATGCTACAGCCATATAGGATGCCGGATGATGCACATAAAGAAATGCCGCGAAGAAATTTGGTAATAGCTTTTCATAAAGAATTTACGTCTTTATGGATAAAAACAATTCAGAGTAATTATGAATTTGATTCAGTTTCGGAATGGATTGAATATTGGTTTCAGGTTCGAAAATGTATGTATGAGTGCCTGGATAAAATAGGGGTATACATGTATAAAGCTTTGGCGGGAAAGAGGACCGGCAGTACCGGAACTGAATTTGACAAAACAAGAAAAAAGATGGATAGGATGTTGTGCAGTACGTTATCATATCCAAAAGAACATCGACCATTCGAAGAAGAAGTAGAGGTGCCGAAAAAGTTTTTAGAAGTTAAACAAGCTTATTTTAATAGCATGCAGAATTTTCTGAGACAGGTTGCCGGTTTGATTCAAAGAGATGAAAATGATGTTAGATTGGCTTTGTATAATTTGAAACAAGCTAAGGCAGGACTGCCAAAGATGCATAAGTTTTTTGATGGTATGGAGTTAGACGAAGAGATGGCTTCGAAACATACAAATCTATGCAGGCAGGAGTCTCAAAAAATATTGGAAATTTATATGTGTTGTCAGTACTTTTTGCAGCATGACGCTTCTCCGTTATTTGACAAGTATCAAATAAGAAATTGGTATAGGGATGTCTGCACAAAAGAAATTGAAGATGTGAATGTCGCATTGGATGCAATGCGGCAGGAGTATGACGCTGTTTTTCCTGATCAAGCCTATGAAGAGGCGGTATTTAAACATTATCCGATAATTCTTAGGTCATTTGATATGACAAGTGAAGAGGTTATGCAGGATTTTGTGTTAAGAACGATAGCATTTGCTGAGACGTCATTTGATTACATGTTGGTTTTGCAATGTGATGAAAATGGAGCCATTCTTCAACATGCGATTAAGTTTCCAAAACGATTTTTTAAGGCGATACAAGAAGCACTTGTTTCTGGTGAGGAGATTACAGATACTTCACTCTTGACACCATATCCGATAGACGTAACTGAAAATATGCTTGAATGTTTTAGTGGAGATTGGAAAATCAAACGTCAGACGGATAATCCATATGTTCACTATCTAGGGGATATAGCAGAAGAATTATGGGTGTATTCCAAGCTTCGTGAACTATTGTGTACAGAAGAAGATAGAGAATATTGCATATGTGAATTAAAGAAAGTTGCGGAAAAAATTGCAATAATGAAAAAAGAAATTCATCTTCATTTGGATGAAGAAGTTGCGAACCAAATAGATGAGATGTGTAATCATGTATATGAAGGAAATTGCTTTGATAACATAAGGCTTAATGAATTTGTTCAAAATCTTCAATATATATTGGTATAAATTTTTTCTAGTTTAAATGTCAATATAAAAATGTTCAAAAAATTGAAAATAAAGAACATCAGTGTCTGATTGAAAAAGAAGCCATAGGGGATGGGGATTGAGTGATAATTAATTTGTTGCAATCCGTCGAATTATTTTGCGCTTACGTTACAAGAGAAGAATTAAATTGTATTTTACATGGCAATCCGCTATACTAGTATTAAGTATAGCGGATTATTTTTTGGAGGCTTTTATGGCAAATACTTTGAAGTTACCGGTTGGAATTGAAAATTTTGAGGAAATTCGTAAACTGGGGTTCTATTATATTGACAAGACAAGGCTTATAGAACAGCTTTTACAGGGATGGGGAAAGGTGACTCTTTTTACACGTCCAAGGCGTTTTGGAAAGACACTCAATATGAGTATGCTTAGGAGCTTTTTTGAAATAGGAATGGACAAATCTTTGTTTGACGGCTTATATATTTCTGGCAACAAAGTACTTTGTGATGAGCATATGGGTAAGTATCCTGTCATATTTCTTTCATTCAAGGGTGTGGATGGTTTAGACTTTACTACGGCAAGACGTATGCTGTGTGCTATTTTAAAGGATGAGCTTGACAGACATTACTATTTGAAGACCAGTGATGTATTGACTGATGAGGATAGAATACTGTTTACAAAGATGCTTCATGGGCAGGATGACAATATTGAGGATAGTATACGAATGCTTTCAAAGCTGTTGTATAAGCACTATGGTCAGAAAGCAGTTATCCTCATAGACGAGTACGATGTTCCGCTCGACAAGGCTTTTCAGAATGGCTACTACAAGGAGATGGTTTCTCTCATCAGGGGGCTTTTCGGGCAGGCGCTCAAGACCAATGAGTTTTTACAGTTTGCGGTGCTCACGGGCTGCCTTCGCGTGTCAAAGGAGAGCATTTTTACAGGGCTCAATAACTTTGAAATCAATTCTATTGTGGATATTGACCATGATGAGCAGTTTGGCTTTACTGATGATGAGGTCATGAAACTTCTTTCTGATTATGACAGGAGCGAGAGGTACCCGGACGTAAAGGAATGGTATGACGGTTATCATTTTGGTAATGCGGATATTTATTGTCCATGGGATGTGATAAATTTTGCCAAGAAGCTTGTTTCAGATCCGTCAGCCAGACCGAGTGCGTTCTGGATTAACAGCAGTGGAAATGACATGGTGAAGCGCTTTGTGGACAAGGCTGACCAGACAACGAGGGATGAGATTGAAAAGCTCGTGGCAGGCGGATTTGTAGAGAAGCAGCTTCGCCTTGATCTGACATATGATGAGATTGACAATACTATTGACAATCTGTGGAGTGTGCTCTTTACCACCGGTTATCTCACCAAAATTGGTGAGGTCAAGGTGCCTGACAGCGAGAGCTATGCATACAGGCTTGTGATTCCGAATAAGGAAGTACGCGAGGTTTTTATCTTGCAGATTCAGGAGTGGTTCAAGGCTGTTGTTGCAAAAGATGATGATACTATGAAGCTTTTATCAAAGGCAATTCTGGATAAAGATGAGAAACAGATTGCCAGGCAGCTAAACATCGTGATGAGCCGCATGATTAGCATACTCGATACCAAGGCGCCTGATGCTATGAAGGAGAATTTCTATCATGGCTTACTTCTCGGTCTGCTGCGTGGCAGCAATCCGGACTGGCTGATTAAGTCCAATCGTGAGTCGGGAGATGGCTTTAGTGATATTTTGATTGAGCCGGAGGATCCGGATGCTGGGATCGTTATAGAGGTGAAGTATGCTAAGGAGATGAAGGAGCTTGACGCAGAGTGCGAGGCTGCGATGGCACAGATTAAGAATAAGCGCTATGATGAGGCTCTGCGGGATGAGGACCGGTGTGATATTTTAGCCTACGGCATTGCTTTTTGCAGGAAGCGGTGCAGGGTGGTTGGTGAGAAGCTGTAAATTATTTTTACTTTATACCAGAGGCTGGTATAGCTGATTATTTTGGAGGTATTTCTATGAAGCTTAAAACAGGTCAAAAGTGCGCATTCGGATTTGGCGCATTCGGAAAAGATATTGTGTATATGCTTATTTCATCGTATTTGCTCTACTACTACAATGTAGTGCTTGGGATGAGCAGTGTGTTTATCGGCACGGTGATGATGGCGGCGAGGATTTTTGATGCGTTCAATGACCCGGTGATGGGCATTATCGTAGCAAAGACGCGTACCAGGTGGGGCAGGTTCAGACCTTGGATTTTTGCCGGCACGGTGCTCAATGCCGTGACCATATATGCTTTATATGCCACTCCTGAGTCTATGGGTGATTCAGCGCAGAGAGTGTGGCTTACAGTGTTTTACTTTGCATGGGGCATCACATATACGCTTATGGATATTCCGTTCTGGTCTATGATTCCCGCAATCACTGAGCCGGGCAGCGACAGGGAGCAGCTTACATCGCTTGCGAGGACATGCTCTGGCATTGGAGATGCTATCCCTACGGTGCTCACGATGACAGTGGTGCCTATTCTTGGTGCAGGAAGCTCTATGGCTGACTACAGGATTGGATTTAAGTGGTGGGCACTTATTATAGCGGGAGTATTTGTGATTTCTGAGCTTGTATGCGTGGCATGTGTGCCTGAAAGACCGGTTGCCTGTGATGAGAAGCCGGGAAAGATATCTGACATGTTTAAAGCCTTATTTAAGAACGATCAGGCTATGACTGTTGTGGTATCAATCATTCTCGTGTATACATCACTCAATATCTGTGGTAACCTAGTGCTTTATTTCTTCCGGTTTGATGTGGGAAACGAGGGCGCATATTCTATATTTGCTGCAGTTGCTTTTGCAGCACAGGTGCTTGTCATGATGGTTATACCGCTGCTTCGCAAGAGATTCAGCAAAAGCCAGCTTTTTATATCAGGATTTATTATTCAGATAGCAGGCTTTGCGGTGATACTTATCATGGCATTTGCAAAGCTCTACACGCCGCAGAGCTGGTACATACTCTGCCTGCCGGGTATTTTGATTTATCTGGGCTATGGTATGCTCAATGTTATCATGACTATATTTCTTTCAGATTCTGTTGATTATGGTGAGGTGATGAATGGCACGAGAGATGAGTCGGTCATTTTCTCAATGCAGACATTTACGGTAAAGCTCGCATCCGGTGTAGCGGTATTTCTGGCTGGGCTGGTGGTTGACTGGATACATCTGGATACCGCGGCTGCGGTACAGACACAGGATACACTTGATGCTCTTCGTATGTGGATGACGATTCCGTCTGTTATACTGCTCATTGTGGGCATATTTGTATTTAAGAGGTTTTATAAGCTGGATGATACAAGGATGGAAGAAATTAAATCCAAGCTTAATTAAAAAATGCTGTCTGATTGATAAAAGAAGGTAGAAAACACAGTGAAAAAACGAATAATTAATTATAGACTAAAGATTGACAATCTGCTTGCCAATCCTGATAAGATATCAAAAGAAGAGTGGAAGAAAATACTGCAGGAACACCTGACACAAATAGGCTTCTTCCAGCATGAGCGCCTCGTGCACCTCATAGTGACAGTAACCTTTGCCATACTCACCATGATGTCAATAATCTCATCCATCATGATAAGTAATCTGATGCTTCTGGTACTCACATTGTTATTCTTAGTGCTGTTGGTGCCGTATATCATGCACTACTATACACTGGAAAATGAAGTGCAGAAGATGTATACCCAGTATGATGAGATTTTGAAGCATCTGTCCTAGCTAGCAAGCATATAAGCGAGTGCAACGAGCAACATATGCACATATAAAAGTGGAAAGTTACCAAAGACAGAACCCGGCGCAGCCGGGGCTTTTGTCCTTGCACGCATATACGAAGCTGCTTAGAGTCTGTAGAATTGCATACGAAAACCAACAACGCCCATGCATGGACGCATGGGCGAGGTGTTATGCGCCATGGACGGCGCATAAAAGCCGGTTGTGTCAAAAAGCCACAACCGGCATATGCAATTCGTACAGACACTTAGCAGCGTAGTTCATGCGGGAAAGGTCAGAAAGCCCCGGCTGCGCCGGGTTCGTCTTACTAGCAACAACAGTGCAATTCTCCTACTTCTTAAGCTTTTTCTGAGCCGTAGAAAGCATCAGCTTAATACGGTTCAGCTGGTTCACTTCAGAAGCACCCGGATCATAATCGATAGCCACGATATTGGCATCCGGATGATCATGTCTGATTCTCTTTATAACTCCCTTACCCACAATATGGTTCGGTAAGCATGCAAATGGCTGTGCACAGATGATGTTTGTGACGCCCTCATTGATGAGCTCAAGCATCTCACCTGTCAAGAACCAGCCCTCACCGGTCTGATTACCGCAAGAAACGATAGGAGAAGCATACTCTGCGAGATCCTGAACGTGAGCGGTTGGCTCAAAGTGCTTACTCTTAGCCAGCTCATCCCTTGCATCCTTTCTGAGCCACTCGAAGAAGGCGATAAGTCGGTTGTTCATAAACTTAGCTTTCTTAGAAGCACCGAGATAGTCAGCCTTGAAATTCGTGTTGTAGCAGCAGTAGAGTAAGAAATCAGTCAGATCAGGCACTACAGCCTCGGCTCCTTCAGATTCGAGCAGGTCAACTACATAGTTGTTTGCTGCAGGCAGGAATTTGACGAGAATCTCACCGACCACGCCGACACGCGGCTTAACCTCATCTGTCATAGGCAGATTGTCGAAATCCCTTATGATTTCGCGGCACATCTTTTTGTATTTCTTGTGAGAGAGCATCTTTGTGTTGCCGACAAAGTCGATGACTCTCTTTTTCCACTTCTCATGGAGTGCATTGGCACTTCCCGGCTCTTTCTCATAAGGACGTACCCTGTAGAGACAGCGCATAAAGATATCGCCAAACTCAAGTGCATACAGTCCGTGCTGGATGAGGCTTGGAGTAAACTTAAAGCCCGGGTTTTTCTCGAGACCAACCATGTTGATTGAGATAACAGGCACATCAGGATATCCGGCCTTTTCGAGGGCTCTACGGATAAAACCGATGTAGTTTGTCGCACGGCATCCGCCACCTGTCTGTGAGATGAGGATGGCTGTGTGTGTCATATCATAGTTGCCTGATTTGACGGCTGCCATAATCTGTCCCACGACGATGAGTGAAGGGTAGCAGGCGTCGTTGTTTACGAACTTAAGTCCCACGTCCACACATTCCCTTGCAGGGATATCCGGTATGACCATATTGTAGCCGGCTGCCTTAAAGGCTGGCACGAGAAGGTCAAAGTGTATAGGTGACATCTGAGGGCAGATGATGGTGTAGTTGTCCTTTTTCATCTGCTCGGTGAATACAACACGCTCGTAGTTAGACGGTTTTAAGTCACGCTTTTCATGCTTGGTTTCCTTGACTCTTATGGCGGCAAGGAGCGAGCGGATACGGATTCTTGCTGCGCCCAGGTTGTTTACCTCATCGATCTTCAGGCAGGTGTATATCTTGCCTGAGCCTGTCAGTATATCGTTTACGCAGTCGGTTGTGACAGCATCGAGACCGCAGCCAAACGAGTTGAGCTGGATTAAGTCAAGGTCATCACGGGTCTTTACAAAGTTGGCTGCTGAGTACAGTCTGGTGTGGTACATCCACTGATCCATGACGATGAGAGGTCTCTCAAGCTCGCCCAGATGGGATACTGAGTCCTCTGTCAGCACACAGATGCCATAGCTTGTGATGAGCTCAGGGATACCGTGGTTGATTTCCGGGTCCACATGGTACGGACGGCCTGCGAGCACGATTCCGCGACGTCCGGTGTCCTCCATGTAGTCGAGCACTTCCTCGCCCTTTCGCTGTATCTCAAGCCTTGTCATTGCAAGCTCCTTCCAGCCTGCGGCTACCGCATCACGAATCTGTGACTCAGGCAGATTGAAATCACCCTTTGAGAAGGTGGCTACGAGCTGCTGTGAGATAGTTTCCTCACTCTCAAATGACATAAACGGATTTATGAATTTAACCTCGCCTGAGGTAATCTCGTCCACGTTGTTTTTGATATTCTCAGAGTATGATGTGACAATAGGGCAGTTGTAGTGATTGTTAGCATCAGGAAACTCCTTGCGCTCATATGGCACTGCCGGGTAGAAAATAAAATCTACATTTTGTTTTATGAGCCAGCTTATATGACCATGTGTGAGCTTTGCAGGGTAGCACTCTGACTCACTTGGGATGGAGTCGATACCCATCTCATAAATCTTTCTGGTAGACTGTGGTGACAGCACTACAGAAAAGCCGAGACGTTTGAAAAATGTAGCCCAGAACGGATAGTTCTCGTACATATTCAAGGCTCTTGGGATGCCGACTGTACCGTGTGGAGCATCCTTTGGGTCAAGTGGCTCATAGTCAAATATACGCTTGTTCTTGTATTCAAAAAGATTTGGGATGTTATCCTTGTTCTTCTCCTTGCCCAGACCCTTTTCACAGCGGTTTCCTGTGATGTACTGTCTGTTGTCGGAGAATTTGTTTATAGTTAAAAGACAGTGGTTTGTACAGCCCTGACAGCGTGCGAGCTTTGTGGTGTAGGTGAGCTCATTTATCTGGTCGATTGTGAGCATTGTTGTCTTGTAATCAGCCTCATGGCGCTCGCGTGCGATGAGTGCGGCACCAAAGGCACCCATGATACCTGCGATATCAGGCCTTGTGGCATGTACACCTGCAATTTTTTCAAAGCTTCTAAGAACGGCATCATTGTAGAATGTACCGCCCTGGACTACGATATTTTCACCGAGGTCGCTTGCATCAGAAAGCTTGATAACCTTGAAAAGAGCATTCTTTATTACTGAGTAGGCAAGTCCTGCTGATATATCTGCGACAGATGCGCCCTCCTTCTGGGCCTGCTTTACCTTTGAGTTCATGAAAACCGTACATCTGGTTCCAAGGTCGATAGGATTCTTTGCAAAAAGGGCTTCCTTTGCGAAATCCTGAACTGAGTAGTTTAAGGACTTTGCGAAGGTCTCAATAAATGAGCCGCAGCCTGAAGAGCAGGCCTCATTGAGCTGTACTGAGTCGACTGTCTGGTTCTTTATCTTGATGCACTTCATGTCCTGTCCACCGATATCGAGGATACAGTCTACCTTTGGGTCGAAGAATGCTGCTGCGTAGTAGTGGGCTACAGTCTCAACTTCGCCGTCGTCCAATTTTAAAGCTGCCTTTAATAAAGCCTCTCCGTAGCCTGTAGAGCAGGAGTGTACGATGTGTGCATCCTCAGGAAGCTGTGCGTAAATCTCCTGGATAGAACGGATGGCTGTCGCGAGAGGGCTTCCGTTGTTGTTGCTGTAGAATGAGTATAAAAGGTCTCCGTCCTCGCTTACGAGAGCGATTTTAGTGGTGGTTGAGCCTGCATCTATTCCGAGATAGCAGTTGCCCTTGTATGTAGAAAGGTCACCGGTCTTTACGTGATTGTTGCCGTGACGCGTTGTAAATTCATCGTAATCAGCCTGATCCTTAAAAAGAGGCTCCATACGTGCCACCTCAAATTCCATCTTTATGCCGTTTGAGAGGCGGTCGATTAAGGATGAGAGTGTGGTGACAGAGTTGTCTTTATAGTTTAATGCAGAGCCTATTGCTGCAAACAGATGAGAGTTCTCAGGAACGATAGTGTGCTCGTCATCGAGATTTAAGGTTCTGATAAATGCTGATTTAAGTTCAGACAAAAAGTGCAGAGGACCGCCAAGGAAAGCAACATGTCCCTTGATTGGCTTACCGCAGGCGAGGCCACTGATGGTCTGGTTTACCACGGCCTGAAAGATTGAAGCGGATAAATCCTCGCGTGTGGCTCCCTCATTGATGAGAGGCTGGATATCTGTTTTGGCAAATACTCCACAGCGGGCTGCGATAGGGTAGATGGCCTTGTAGCTTTTTGCGTATTCATTTAGTCCTGTAGCGTCTGTCTGGATGAGAGAAGCCATCTGGTCGATAAATGAGCCTGTACCGCCGGCACATATGCCGTTCATACGCTGCTCCACGTTGCCACCCTCGAAGTATATGATTTTGGCATCCTCGCCACCTAGCTCTATTGCCACATCGGTCTGTGGAGCATAGTGTGTGAGTGCGGTAGATACAGCTATAACCTCCTGTACGAATGGCACCTCAAGGTGCTTTGCAAGAGTGAGTCCGCCGGAGCCTGTTATCATAGGACAAACTGAAAGGTCACCTGTCTTGTCGTAGGCCTTTCTGATAAGGGACTCAAGTGTCTCCTGGATATTTGCAAAATGACGCTCATAATCGGAAAAGAGGATATTGTCATCGGCATCAAGAAGTGCAATCTTGACGGTTGTTGAGCCGATATCAATGCCCAACTTATGTAAGCTGTTATTTTCCATAGTGGTTCCTCCATAATGTATTACTTATATGTTTTTATATATCTTTCTTCTTATTAAAATATATAATTGTTCTATTATCAAAACAGAGATTATTATACGACAGATATCGACAAATTACAATGACTATAATTATAAAGAATTTGTGAATAATTCGCAGTCTCGTTGACAAAGTATGATTTAACTATCATAATAAATTTTGTAATAACCGCTGCCCTTTGCACTATAGTGTAAAAGGCAGCAATAATATGACAGGAGGATGCAGACGCGTGGTTTTTATTGCATCAAAACCATGTCTGCTAAAATGTATGAACTGGCTTAACAAACTAGAACAAAAATATGGAAGTAAAGCGATTCCGAATATCACTAGAATATTTATCGCTGCGAATCTGATAGGCAGTGTGCTGCTTTTGACAAAGGGAGATGTTGTTCTTTATTATCTGCAGTTTTCAGCTTCTGCTATTTTGCACGGACAGGTATGGCGTCTTATAAGCTGGATTTTTGTGCCGAGCGGCAGCATATCATTTTTACAGCTTTTATTTATATTCTGTCTGTGGACGCTTGGAGACAGCATGGAGTCATATCTTGGCTCTTTTAGGATGAATGTGTACTTTTTCGGAGGCTTTTTGCTGTATGATATAGTAGGAATGCTTGCATTTGCAGTGACACATGTATCCATCAATCTGACTATGTACTATATACTTATAGCTATGTATCTGATGCTTGGTCTTTTGATGCCGGAGGCAGAGGTGAGGCTTTACTTTGTGCTTCCTATAAAGATGAAGTGGATGGTGCTTGTTTATTTCGTGATGTTTGCATATGATGTGTATACCTATATGAGCTTTGGATGGCAGATTGGATTGGCATACGGCTCAGAAATCGTACTTGCACTTATAAATCTGTTGGTATTCATTTATGGCTGCAAGCACAGGCTCTCATTCAGGCAGAATATGCACCAGAAGAGGAGAAAGGCACAGTTTAAGGCTCAGTTTTCCGAACCTCGCCCGGGCAGTGGCATCTCACGCCACAAGTGCTATATATGTGGCAGAACAGAATTGTCAAATCCTGAATTAACATTCAGATACTGCTCGAAGTGCACCGGCAACAAGGAATACTGTCAGGATCATCTGTTTACACACACACACGTATAATATACATGTACTACTTTTTCTAATTCATTGACAAAGTAAACTGATGAATTTATAATGGACACAGTATTATTTTCGGAGGAACATTTATGGAGAACGAGGCAACAGTTTCGAAAAATTTTATTGAACAGATTATTGAGAAGGACTTGGCAGAGGGTCATTGCAAGACAGTAAAGACCAGATTCCCACCGGAGCCAAACGGTTATTTGCATATCGGCCATGCGAAGTCTATTCTTTTAAACTATGGACTGGCAAAGAAGTATGACGGACAGTTCAATCTCAGGTTTGATGATACAAACCCTACCAAGGAGCGTCTGGAGTTTGTAGAGTCTATCGAGGCCGATGTTAAGTGGCTTGGTGCTGACTGGGCTGACAGGAAGTTTTTTGCATCCAATTACTTCGACAAGATGTATGAGTGTGCAGTAGGACTGATAAAGAAGGGAAAGGCATATGTATCTGATCTGACACCTGATGAGATAAGAGAGTATAGAGGTACACTCACAGAGGCCGGCAAGGAGGATCCATACTCAAAGAGAAGTGTTGAGGAAAACTTAGACCTTTTTGAGCGCATGAAAAACGGTGAGTTTGAGGATGGCACAAAGGTGCTTCGTGCGAGAATTGACATGAGCTCTTCAAACATCAATATGAGAGATCCGATTCTTTACCGTGTGGCTCATATGACACATCACAATACAGGTGATAAATGGTGTGTATATCCTATGTATGATTTTGCTCATCCTATAGAGGATGCTATCGAGGGTATCACACATTCTATATGTACTCTGGAGTTTGAAGACCACAGACCGCTGTATGACTGGGTGGTTATTGAATGTGGATTTAAGAATTCTCCTGAGGAGTCGCCAAAGCAGATTGAGTTTGCAAAGCTCTATCTGACTAATGTTGTAACAGGAAAGAGATATATCAAGCGTCTTGTGGAGGACGGCATCGTTGATGGCTGGGATGACCCAAGGCTTGTTTCTATAGCAGCGCTCAGACGCAGGGGCTTCACACCGGAGTCTATCCAGAATTTTGTTGATCTGTGTGGTATATCAAAGGCTAACAGCTCTGTTGACTACGCTATGCTTGAGTATTGTATCCGAGAGGATTTAAAGGCTAAGCGCCCTCGTATGATGGCTGTGCTTGATCCGGTCAAGGTGATTATCGACAATTACCCTGAGGGACAGGTTGAGTATCTTGAAGTGGACAATAACGTGGAGAATCCTGAGCTTGGAAAGAGAAAGGTTCCTTTCACCAGAGAGCTTTATGTGGAGAGAGATGACTTCATGGAGGAGCCACCGAAGAAGTATTTCCGTATGTTCCCTGGCAATGAGGTGCGTTTCATGAACGCTTATTTTGTGAAGTGCAATAGCTGTGTGAAGGACGAAAACGGCAATATTACAGAAATTCACTGTACATATGACCCGGCATCAAAGGGTGGAAACAGTCCTGATGGCAGAAAGGTCAAGGGAACTATCCACTGGGTTTCAGCCGAGTATGGAAAGCAGGTAACTGTACGTCTTTACGAGAATATCGTAAATGAGGAGCTTGGAGTGTACAATGAGGACGGAAGCTTAAATCTTAATCCTAATTCACTCACAGTGCTTGATAACTGTGTAGTGGAGCCGGAGCTTATGAGTGCCAAGGCTTATGACAGCTTCCAGTTTGTCAGAAATGGCTTCTTCTGCGCGGATTGCAAGGACTCAAAGGATGGACAGCCTGTATTTAACAGAATCGTCTCATTAAAGAGCTCATTCAAGCTTCCGACAGCTAAATAGTTTTTGACTAAAAATAAACAGAAGAGAAGAATAGAGGTAAAATATGGATTTAAAGTCAGGTATTGACAAATTCGGTTTAAATCCTGAAGACATAAATGATCTGTATGATGAGGATAAAGCAGCTGCCACCGGGGATGCTCCGGTGGCAGCTGCTGTTCAGACAGAGGATGAAACGGATTTTGTTTTCGCAAAGAATATAACATGTCCGGTGTGTGATCAGAGCTTTCAAACCCTGACGGTACGGACATCAAAGATCAGGTTTGCTGGCTCTGATGATGATTTCAGACCGGTTTACAAGGGAATTGATACAATAAAGTATGGTGTCACATCGTGTCCGCATTGTGGTTATAGTGCGATGAATGGCGACTTTGTACATGTATCGAGTACACAGATAAGGCTGCTTAAGGAGCAGATTGCTGCCAAATTTAAGCCCGGCAGCAAGTCTGTGCCTTTGTTATATTCGTATGATGAGGCAATAGACAGATTTAAGCTGGCACTTTTTTCAGCGATTGTCAAAAGGGCTATGTATAGTGAAAAGGCATATATTTGTCTTAAGCTATCCTGGCTTTATCGCGGCTTAATCGAACAGCTTACGGCTGATGGTATCTCAACGGAAAGTGAAGAGCTTGTAAGTGCACAAAAGGCAGAAAAATATTATTATAAGCAGGCTCTTGATGGAATGACAAGAGCGGTTGCGACTGAGCATTTCCCTATATGTGGTATGAATCAGGATACGGTTGATTTGCTTTTGGCTCAGATGAATTATAAGCTTGACCATTGGGATGTGGCTTCAAAGCTCATTGCAAGGGTGCTTATATCAAAAAGTGCTTCTAGACACATTAAGGATAAGGCGCTTGATTTAAAGAATGAAATTATTAAAAAAATAAGAGATGTGAAATAATTGCTGTTATTTCACATCTCTTTTATTAATTATAACAATTAATTGTAAAAACAAATTACATGCTGATAATTATATCAGGATTAAATAATTAAGCTTTAATTATTTTTCTTGTTCTCAAGCTCAAGAAGCTTCATTGCACGCACCTTGAGTGGCAGACCAAACAGTGTGATGAAACCGTCTGCATCATGGTGGTCATATAAATCTCCTGTAGTAAAGCTTGCAAGAGACTCACTGTAGAGTGAATATGGTGAAGTAGTGCCGGCTTTGATGATATTGCCTTTATATAATTTGAATTTAACTTCTCCGGTTACATATTCCTGTGTTGACTCTACGAAAGCCTGGATTGCTTCACGAAGTGGTGTGAACCATTTTCCTTCGTATACTACCTGAGCGAGCTTGTTGCCCATTTCTTTCTTGACCTCCATTGTGGCACGGTCAAGGCAGAGCTCCTCGAGCTGGTCATGTGCCTCCATGAGGATTGTTCCACCCGGAGTCTCATATACACCACGTGATTTCATACCTACTACACGGTTCTCAACGATATCGATGATGCCGATGCCGTGCTTGCCGCCGAGACGGTTGAGCTCTCTGATGATGTCTGCTACCTTCATCTTTTTGCCGTTGACAGATGTAGGAACACCCTTCTCAAATGTCATTGTAACATACTCACCCTCGTCAGGAGCATGCTCAGGTGTGACACTTAATACGAGTAGATGGTCGTAGTTTGGCTCCTGTGAAGGATCCTCAAGCTCAAGTCCCTCGTGGCTGATGTGCCAGAGGTTACGGTCACGGCTGTAGCTTGAATCTGTGCCGAATGGAAGGTCGATTCCATGTGCCTTGCAGTACTCAATCTCAGCCTCACGTGAATCCATTTTCCAGTTGTCCTGACGCCATGGAGCGATTACCTTGATATCAGGAGCGAGTGCCTTGATACCGAGCTCGAAACGAATCTGGTCATTTCCTTTACCTGTTGCACCGTGGCAGATGGCTACAGCGCCTTCTTTTCTTGCAATCTCTACAAGCTTCTTTGCGATGCCCGGTCTTGCCATTGCTGTTCCAAGGAGGTATTTGTGCTCATAAACTGCGCCGGCCTGTACACAAGGTACGATGTAGTCCTCACTGAACTCATCACAGATATCCTCTATGTAAAGCTTTGAAGCTCCGGATAATTTAGCTCTCTCATCGAGTCCGTCAAGCTCCTCTCCCTGTCCGCAGTTGATGCAGCAGCAGATTACGTCATAGTCATAAGTCTCTTTAAGCCATGGAATGATAGCAGTGGTATCAAGTCCGCCTGAATAAGCTAATACAACTTTGTCTTTCATAAGTGCGTGTCCTCTTTTCGTTTATTCTTTATGATGGTAACCATTAACTGCTTTTGTGTCTAAAAGCCTTGAATAATTACTTTAGAATAAATATATACCAGTTCTTTACCTGTCTCTTATACACATCTGACGCTGCCGACGACTTAATAGGTGTAGA
>ENA-OYYB01000352-OYYB01000352.1-human-gut-metagenome-genome-assembly--contig:-NODE-352-length-30274-cov-28.704755_pt1 | contig 30274 bp, 23 predicted proteins | sample MGYA00244059_ERZ653440 | MGnify/ENA primary metagenome ERZ653440 (study PRJEB26926, sample SAMN06164994) | human gut metagenome | biome: ENVO:00009003; feature: ENVO:2100002; material: ENVO:00002003... | reverse complement strand
TTCACCACTTCGCCATTATCAAGTCCAGAGAGAGTAACAATACCATCATGGGCAGAAGCCACAACGCCACGTGTTTTAACCATATTGATGTTGGTACCATTATCCAAGTTAGCATTAATCCAATACAGAGTTGCCTCTGCCTTATCAGATGCTTTATATCCATCTGCTGTAGCATAAACAGAAATATGATAGGCTGCAGAAAGAGATACTTCCCCATTTTCGCTCAGCGCATCAGACTTAATATCTATATCAGTTATTGTATAATGATACTTTGCTCCTGTTGTTTCGCAATCAAACTTCAATTTGCCGGATTCGTAAGAGACAGATGGTGTAGAGCACTGAGTAACTGGCTTGTTATCTTCTCCTGTTTCGTCTGGATTCCAGGCATAGATATATTGATAATTAGGTCCAAAAGCATTTTTATAGTCCTGTAGATATTCTGTAGGAACCTTAATAATACAACTATTTGATATTTCTAAGCGAGAGTAATATGAAATTGGGGTTTTACCTTTAAAATAAACAGTTTCCAGATTTTTGCAACCAGAGAAGCAATAATCACCCAATGAAGTAACAGATGAAGGGATGGTGATAGAGGTTAAGCCACTGCACCATTCGAAGCAAGAAGTACCCAATGAAGTAACAGATGAAGGGATGGTAATAGAAGTCAAGCCATCGCACCAATCGAAGCAATAATCACCCAATGAAGTAACAGATGAAGGGATGGTAATAGAAGTCAAGCCATCGCAACCATAGAAGCAATTGTCACCTATTGAAGTAATAGATGAAGGGATGGTGATAGAGGTTAAGCCACTGCAACCTTCGAAGCAAGAAGCACGCAATGAGGCAACAATATACTCTACCCCATCATTACCCTTAACCTTCTCAGGGAGAATGATATCACCAGAATATTTACCATCTGTTTTAGGTTCAAGTGTAGCTGTCTTCGTATCAGAATCCAACAAATAACGAAAGCCATCAATCACCTCAAATTTTGCTTCTTGTGCCATCGCACTACTCGTAGTCATGAGCATCAGAACTACCAACATAACAAAGCCTTTAAAAAGACTACTGGTTCCGCTTTTACAATCTAAGAACCTTTTTCTTAAAGTAAAATCTTTCATAATCGTCTGTATTTAATCTTTTCTCCGCAAAAATACAACTTTATTATTAAACCAACAAGATTTTGTGGTAAAAATTAAAAATAGTATGATATCTTTTTAATGTGTTTTATGTTCTTCATATTGTACTTCGGTCATAATGGTCAAAGGCATTTCTGGTCAAAATCATTGAAGGCATTACGAATCAAATGGCTATAATGCCCCTTTATAAAACAAAAACCTCCAGCTTCACAGTTGGGGGTTTCAAACTACAATTTTCTTTAAAACTAATTTACGAAACTAATTCACTGAAGATTGTAAAAAACTTCAGTTGCCTAAGTAACCTTCTTTCACAAGAAAGCTATTAACCACTTTCAAATATGCAAATATACTCATTTTTATTGAAACTATATCATTTTCTCTCTTTCTTTTTAACAACATTAACGCTAATCCTTAGAATGTAATACAAAAAGGGTGAGCCATGGACTCATGACACACCCTCTCTATCTTTTTATCGTATTCTTTTAGAACTCTGCGTTCTTTGGTGTACGTGGGAATGGAATCACGTCACGGATGTTCTGCATACCGGTTACGAAGAGTATCAGACGCTCGAAACCGAGTCCGAAACCTGCGTGTGGGCATGAGCCGTACTTGCGGGTATCGAGATACCAATTCATATCCTTCATTGGTATGTTGCGTGCCTCAATCTCTCCCATCAACTTGTCATAGCTTTCCTCACGAACTGAACCGCCAATGATCTCACCAATCTGTGGGAACAGGACATCGGTGCCCTGAACGGTCTGACCGCTCTTGCCTCCGAAACCGCTCTCCTCCTCGTCTATCTTCATATAGAATGCCTTGATAGCCTTTGGATAGTTGGTCATGATGACTGGACGCTTGAAGTGCTCCTCTACCAGGAAGCGCTCGTGCTCGGATGCTAAGTCATCACCCCACTCACATGGGAACTCAAACTTCTTGCCATTGGCGATTGCCTCCTGCAGGATGCGGATTCCCTCGGTATATGGGAGATGTACGAAGTCGGAATTCAAGACGCCTTCCAAACGGGCTATCAGACCCTTGTCGATCATCTTGTTCAGGAATGCCAAATCGTCCTTGCAATGCTCAAGTGCCCAACGGATACAATACTTGATGAAGTCTTCCTCCAACTCCATCAAACCGTCCATATCCAAGAAAGCTACCTCTGGCTCTACCATCCAGAACTCTGCCAGGTGGCGAGGGGTGTTACTGTTCTCTGCACGGAAGGTTGGACCAAATGTGTAGATAGCGCCCAAGGCTGTGGCTCCCAACTCGCCTTCCAACTGACCTGAAACTGTCAATGAAGTCTGCTTGCCGAAGAAATCATCTGAATAGTCTATCTTGCCATCCTCTGTCTTCTTCAGATTGTAGAGGTTCTTGGTGGTTACCTGGAACATCTGACCGGCTCCCTCGCAGTCGCTGGCTGTGATAAGCGGTGTGTTGAAATAGAAATATCCATGCTCATGGAAATAGGTGTGGATAGCCATTGCCATGTTGTGACGGATACGCATCACTGCACCAAAGGTATTGGTACGGAGACGGAGATGAGCATACTGACGCATATACTCGAAACTCTGACCCTTCTTCTGCATTGGATAATCACCGCCGCAGAGTCCGTAAATCTCTATGCTTTCGCACTGGATCTCTACGCTCTGACCGGCACCCTGGCTCTCTACCAAAGTACCTACTACGCTGATGCAAGCACCTGTAGTGATCTGACGGAGCTGATTCTCATCGACCTTGGATGGGTCGACTACTATCTGAATATTATTAATAGTAGAACCATCGTTAAGAGCGATAAAATCGACTGCTTTGCTACTACGATGGGTACGCACCCATCCCTTTACATTCACGATTGAATCGTAGGCTGTGCTCTTGAGCAAATCTACGACTTTAGTTCTTTTTACTTTTTCCATTGTTTTTATTATTTCTTATTCAAAAGCACCCATGCGGAGCATGTCAACCTCTTTCTCTGTGAGGAAGCGCCAGTCACCGCGACGAAGGTTCTTCTTGGTCAAACCTGCAAACTGTACACGGTCGAGCTTGGTAACACGATAACCGAGGCTCTCGAAGATACGGCGAACGATACGGTTCTTGCCACTGTGGATTTCGATGCCCACCTGTGCCTTGTCGCGCTCGTCTGCATAATCTACTGCGTCTGCCTTGATCTCGCCATCATCCAAAGTGATACCATCACGAATCTGCTGCAAGTCGTGAGCAGTGATGTTCTTGTCGAGATGTACATGATAAACCTTCTTCTTCAGGAACTTAGGATGTGTCAACTTACTTGCCAAATCACCATCGTTGGTGAGAAGGAGGACACCTGTGGTGTTGCGGTCGAGACGGCCTACTGGATAGATACGCTCTGGGCATACGTCCTTGACAAGATCCATCACGGTCTTGCGCTGCTGAGGATCATCGCTGGTTGTCACGTAATCCTTTGGCTTGTTGAGCAATACATATACCTTCTTCTCCAATGATACTGGTGCGTCATGGAACTTCACCTCATCGGTGCGGAGAATCTTGGTACCCAACTCTGTTACAACCTCACCATTGACTGTAACAACTCCTGCCTGGATGAACTCATCAGCCTCACGGCGAGAGCATACACCTGCATTGGCAAGGAACTTGTTCAAACGCAATGGCTCTGTTGGATCGAAGTTCTCCTCCTTGTACTCAATACGCTTCTTCAAGCTATACTTTGCATTTGGATCATAGCCAGGAGTGTGCTGACGATAGCCACCGCCACGATTGTTGTTGTAGCCACCACGGTTGTTGTTGTAGCCGCCACGGTTGTTGTTGTAACCACCGCCACGATTGTTGTTGTAGCCACCACCACGGTTGTTGTTGTAGCCGCCACCACGGTTGTTGTTGTAACCACCGCCCTGCTGACGATTCTGATAACCGCCCTGCTGACGTGGCTGATAACCGCCCTGCTGACGTGGCTGATAACCACCCTGCTGACGAGCCTGATAACCGCCCTGTTGACGTGGCTGGTAACCGCCTTCAGCATCGTTATTATTATTGTTGTAGCGTGGACGATAACCACCTGCCTGCTGACGTGGCTGATAACCACCGGCACGATTGTTATTATAGCCACCACCCTGTGGACGACCATAGCCGCCACGTGACTGATAGCCACCACGCTGCTGAGAATGTTCACCATTTGAGCTCTGCAAGCCAGCGCCGAAGCCTTCAGGGCGGAAACCACCCTCGCTATTACTGCTGCCTCTGTCGCTGCTATAAGCACGCTGCGAGTTAATACGTGGACGCTGTGGGCGTCCGTTACTGTGATAATTTCTCTGATAACCACCTGCTGGGTTATAACCTCCCTCACGGGTTCCCTCACTCTCAGTAGATTGACCTTGAGCTTTGTTTTCGATTTCTGAATCCATAGTCATTAATTCTTAATAATAGCCTCACGGCTGGGTTAGTAAATCTTATTTGTTAATATTATAATTAATTATTTCTTTAAAGAGTTTACGCCACATCTATTCCTTAGATACCAGTATAGTTACTTGGGGTAATCGCCATCAATTCTGCCTTCACGCTATCACTAACGTTCAAGCCTTGGATAAATTCATGAATGGTTTCCTCTGTCATGTGCTTATTGGTACGTGTCAAAGCCTTCAGTGCTTCGTATGGATGTGGATATGCCTCACGACGCAAGATAGTCTGTATAGCCTCAGCTACTACTGCCCATGTATTGTTCAAATCTTCCTGCAACTTCTCTTCGTGCAAGATCAACTTGCGCAAGCCTTTCAAGGTGCTCTGAATGGCAATCACACCATGACCCATAGGTACACCGATGTTGCGAAGAACGGTACTATCGGTCAGGTCGCGCTGCAAACGGCTTACTGGCAACTTCTGCGCCAAAAACTGAAGGATGGCATTGGCAATACCCAAGTTACCCTCACTGTTCTCGAAGTCGATAGGGTTTACCTTATGAGGCATCGCACTGGAACCAACCTCGCCAGCCTTAATCTTCTGCTTGAAGTACTCCATAGAGATATACATCCAGAAGTCACGATCCAAATCGATGATGATGGTGTTGATACGACGAATGGCATCAAAGATGGCGCCCAGATAGTCGTAATTGCTAATCTGAGTAGTATATTGTTCACGCTCCAAGCCCAACTTTTCGCTGACAAACTTGTTGCCGAATGCCTTCCAGTCGAACTCTGGATAAGCTACGTGGTGGGCATTGTAGTTGCCAGTAGCACCACCAAACTTGGCAGTGATCTTGCAGGCTTTCAAAGAATTGAGCTGTTCTGTGAGACGATAGACATACACCATGATTTCCTTACCCAAACGAGTAGGAGAAGCTGGCTGTCCGTGAGTCTTTGCCAACATTGGAACATTCTTCCACTCATCAGCATAGGTCTGCAACTGAGCAATAAGTTCCTCTACCTGAGGATAGTACACCTGTTCCAGAGACTCCTTGACAGAGAGAGGAACACTGGTATTGTTGATATCTTGAGATGTAAGTCCGAAATGGATAAACTCCTTATAAGCATCCAAGCCACCGATCTTATCAAATTCTTCTTTGATAAAATACTCGACAGCCTTCACATCGTGATTGGTTATTTTCTCAATATCCTTCACACGCTGCGCTTCGTTCTCATCAAAATTACGGTAGATGTCACGTAAACGCTCGAAAAGAGTATGATCAAAGGATGCTAATTGCGGCAATGGCAATTCGCACAAAGTAATGAAATACTCTATTTCAACTCTTACACGATAACGAATCAGCGCAAACTCTGAATAATAATTAGCAAGCGCTTCTGTCTTTCCCCTATAACGGCCATCAATAGGTGATATGGCTGTCAACAAATCTAAATTCATAACTAATACGTATTAATATATCTGATTAGGCTGCAAAGGTAGAAAAATAATCTGAGAAGACAGAAGAAATAATGATAAATTAGCTTAAAAAACAAAAAAGGTTCCACAAATATTGTGAAACCTTCCTGGTGGGCGTTGACGGATTCGAACCGCCGACCCTCTGCTTGTAAGGCAGATGCTCTAAACCAGCTGAGCTAAACGCCCTTACGTTTCGTAAGCGGGTGCAAAGGTACGAACTTTATTTCATTCCACCAAATTTTTCCGCAACTTTTTTCTCTTTTTCTTCAAAAAACTTCATTTCCTCCTAAAAATCCCCCTTTTTCCCCTTCCTCATTTCTCATTTGTAATTTCTCATTTCTCATTAAAAAAAGGAGGATGTGCCACGCTTTTATGACACATCCTCCCTTAAGATATATATCTAATATAGATTAGTCTGCAATCTGAACAGTAGCACGACGGTTGAATGAGATTGGAGAAAGCTCATCTGAACCACCGTTAGCACGAGTAGTGATGTTGCTCTTCTCTACACCCATCTTAACGAGCTCTGCAGCAACAGCCTCTGCACGACCCTCAGAAAGCTTCTGGTTGATCTCTGGAGTACCAGTTGCGTTATCAGCATAACCATTAACGAGCAACTTAGAACCATTCTGCTTAGCGTACTTAGCAATAGCCTGTACGTTAACCAAATCCTGCTGAGAAGCAACGTTGGTCTTGTTGATGTTGAAGAATACAGATACTGGAGTGTTAACAAACTCCTTAACTGCTTCTGGAGTCTCTACTGGCTTCTGCTCAGCAAGCTTCTGCTTCAAACGATCGTTCTCTGCATTAGCATCGTTCAACTTAGCATTGAGTGCATCGAGCTCTGACTGATGGAGAGCATTGATAGCATCTACGTCTGGAGTCTTCTTCCAGTTTGACTTGCCAAGGTTGAACTGCAAACCTACCTCTGCATAGAGGTTATTATCATGAGTATCCCAACCGCGGTGTCCGTCCTCGACACCACCATCGATATCACTCTCGATACGGTTCCAACCAGCCTCAAGATAAACATTGAGGTGCTTAGCTACCTTCCAAGTTGACTGGACACCTGCACTGAGATCCATTGAATACAAGTTGTGAGTCATTGTACGGCCAATACCACCACCGACGAATGGAATTACATTCCAAACACGGTTCTCATTGTAACCCCAGATCAAGTTGCTGACGTTGAACATGATGTGCTCATTCAAAAGCCAATACTTATTGAACTTGCCCTGTGCACCTGTTGTAGGATCATAAACTTCCTTACCCCAGATACCCTGCAACTTGGTACGCAAACCAAGACCAGGAGTAAACCACTTACCGATAGCTACAGAAGCACCAGGATTAGAACGGAACTTCTTGAAAGGGCTTGTTGCGAAATTCTGACCGTGCTCCTCGCTTGAATACCAAGCATTCCACTCAGCACCAGCCTGAATAAACCAATTACTCCAGAAAGAGTTTGTAGCAACACTATACTTCTCTGTAGGAGTTGCATCCTGAGCAAATCCACTTAATGAAAGACCGGCAAATGCCAGTACAGCTAATAACTTTTTCATAACTTTAATATTTAACAATCAATATATAATTCATTAAAACAAATCACCTTTTATATTTTGGGGGCAAAATTACTACTTATTTTTTAATTTTTTCCTATTTTCATAAAAAAACTGCACTTTTTTCTAAAAAAAGTTGTCTTTTTTCCATTTTAAACCCCATTTTAGCCTAAAAGATGCTCAATTTCCTGCTGTTTGAGAATACAAAGCACATTTTTGCCATCCGGAGTATAGTTGACGTTGCTACATGCAAACAGGTCATTGACAAGGGATTCCATCTCTTCATTGCTCAAAACCTGTCCCTGCGGAATGGCTGCATTTCGTGCCAATGTCAGAGCCAACGACTGATGTACTTCATCCAAAGCCTTCACTCCCTTTTCCTTGGCAGAGAAAACCATATCCTGTACCAGATGTAGCGGGTTTACGCCATCCAGTCCGGTAGGAATTGCATTGACGGCATAACTTCCTCCACCCAGATCATCCAGTTCAAATCCCATCTTGTTCATCTCCGGCAAAAGTTTTTCCAAGATTACTTCGTCGGAAACCGGGAATTGAAGTACCTCCGGGAAAAGGACTTTCTGGGAATGACTCGTCTGTTGCTGAATCTGCTCAAGATATCGTTCATAAAGCACTCTCACATGTGCCCGATGCTGGTCTATGATCATCAGTCCTGACTTCACCGCTGTCATCACATACTTACCTTTATATTGATAATGTGCTGGTGACTTTTCGGCTAAAATACTTTGGGATGTATTGATTTCCGCTTCATTTTCCGACTCAAAGATATCGGCTTCTCTTTCCACCGAATCCTGATCATTCAATCCTTCATACAACTGTTCCCACTGTTCATCCACCGGCTTTGCTGCAGCTGGTTTCCCGGATGACGGGGAGGACTTGAATGGATTGTAATGCGGATTTAAACTAATCTTCGGGGCAGAAGCAGAAGGTATCATATCCGGATTATACACCGGAATATCCGGTTTGTCTTCTGTATCAAAATCGATGGAAGGCACATCATTGAACATTCCAATGGATTCCTTGACGGCTGCCATCAGAATCTGCCAGATAGCCTGTTCGTTTTCAAACTTGATTTCCGTCTTGGTAGGATGGATGTTGACATCGATGTCGTTGGGATTGACATCAAAGTACAGAAAATAAGGCACTTGTTCGCCCTGTGGAACCAATCTGTCGTAAGCAGTCATCACCGCCTTATTGAAATAAGGATGCTTCATATATCGTCCGTTCACGAAGAAGAACTGATGGGCTCCTTTCTTGCGTGCAGCTTCCGGCTTTCCCACAAAACCGGAAATCTTACACATGGTGGTTTCTACGTTGACTGGCAAGAGGTCCTGATTGATACGCTTTCCAAATACATCGATGATGCGCTGTCTGAGATTACCTGCCTTCAGATTAAACAGTTCTGTATTGTTGCTGTGAAGCGTAAAGGCAATCTGCGGATTGACCAGTACGATGCGTTCAAATGCAGTCAGGATATTATTTAATTCCGTGGAATTGGACTTCAGAAATTTGCGGCGTGCTGGGACATTATAGAAAAGGTTGTTCACTGAGAATATACTTCCCACGGAACAAGAACAAGCTTCCTGTCCCTCAAAACGTGAACCGGAGATGGACAACTGGGTTCCGACCTCATCGCTTTCCTGGCGAGATTTCAGAACCACCTGAGCTACTGCTGCAATAGAAGCCAAGGCCTCACCACGGAATCCATTGGTATGCAGATTAAACAGGTCTTCTGCCTGGCGAATCTTGGAAGTGGCATGGCGCTCAAAAGCCAATCGGGCATCCGTTTCCGACATGCCCTTTCCATCATCGATCACCTGAATACTGGTTCGTCCGGCATCAACAACGGCTACATCTATTTTTTTAGCACCTGCATCAACTGCGTTTTCCACCAGCTCCTTAATCACTGAAGCTGGACGCTGGATGACTTCTCCCGCCGCAATTTGATTGGCGACAGAATCAGGCAATAATTGAATGATATCGCTCATCTTTTATAATATTACTTTTTCAGAATCATCGAGACGGCTCAATCTCCTGGAGCCGTCCCGCCTTTGTTTTCGGAAAGCATCTGTAAAGGCGCAGCATGGCGCTTGATCACCTTCAACTGCTGGTCTTTCCTCTTTCCTCTCCATACAAAAATATCATTTTTATCCTTTGGACGGATATCGTCAAACCAAGCGAAATTAGGGAGTTTCAACTTGGCTGGCGGCACCTGGGTTATCGGATAGAAGGTACCTACGGACTTATTGGCCCATATCTTCTGCAACTGTCTTTCTGGAGACAAGTACATTCTCATCGTATCGGTCTCCATATAGTTCATGCCGACCAGTGAACTATCCTTATCATTGGTAAGGAAATAGATGGTCTGCACATTTCCTATAGACTCGCCCATCCGCGCCTGTCCGTTTTCGAAGTAGGCCTTCATCTCCTTGGAAGTTACCTGATTGAAATGCACACTGTCTGGCATTTCATCTACAGAGAGGGCTTGTCCGATAACATGAGCCATGCGCACCGTGGAGTCATTCATGTAAACCTTGATGACCTCGCCAAGAAGTTGACGATTCAGATTCCAGACAATCGGGTCTTTATACATCGTCATACATGAGTCCTGGGAATTAAATACCATGGAATCGCAAACTGCCTGGACATCCTGTCGGTAAGCTCGCACTTTGCTGTAAGCATGCACCTTGCGATAAACAGAATCGGTATTGATATGGAAGGTATAAATCTTCATGGTATCTGAATGCACCCACAAAGTATCCTTCTGTGAATAATCAATGGCTACCGGATTGCGGGTGGCAAAACCATATCCTGTCTTTTCATTATAACGCAAATAGTTGCAGTGAAGGGTATTGCGGTTTCTCTTATCATTGTAAATCACATTACCGAAACCCTGACTGTTTCCGTCTTTCACATAGTAAAGACTATCACCCGTAATGGTCTTGTCCTTATCCACTAAAGTGGAGCGGCCATACAACCGAGCACGATCTGTCTTGGTATTATAATATCCATCTGCAGTATTGACCACGCTGGAGCCGGAGACAATTCGGGAAGGACCTACCATGTGGGCAGTTGATTTCCTCACATCATAATATAAGGTATCTGTAGTCACGAGATCCTTGCCACTACGGAGTTTCACATTGAAGACAAACTTAGCTTCACGTGTTTTGGTATGATATTCACCCCAATCTGAAACAAGACGGTCTTTGCCATCAATCAGCGTTCCACCTTCAAAGAAGTTGGCCATTTCATACAAACGGTCATAATCCAAGCTGTCGGTACGGAGGACTTGTCTGCGATGGTGCAAAACCACATTTTTGCGGGCTCTCATCATCTGCATCAAACCGTCATATTCTGCCCTGTCACAAACCAAGGACAAAGTATCACCCTGACGGAAATGCACATGTCCGAATGCCTTCACCGAATTGGTGTTTTGATAAAAATAGGCACTGTCGCAAGTAAGATGCGCTCCCTGATGAAGAAACGAAACCTTGCCTTTGACAATCTGCGCATCAGGATTATTACCAAACATATCATACTTCAGCTCATCCGCATGAAGAAGGTAAACACGGTCGCCATGTGGACGATGAGCTCTTTTCTTAGGACTCTGCATGGCTTGCACCAAACAAAACCCAAATAGGCATAGAATCAGCAGAAGCTTGATTCTATGCCTGTTATTATTATTGAGAAAGTTCTTACTTATCATTTAACCCAGCCTTGATATTCAAATTTACAATTTTTGTAGCGATCGTTCATACGCACATAAGTACGCTTGATTTTATCAACCACCCAATCATGCAAAGTTTTCTCACGTTCTTTAGCCAAGACAACATCCTTCATCACCTGGAAATCCTCTGTAATGGTAGCACGATGTCCTTCCACTTTATTGAGAAGTTTAACGATAGCACAAGTTGTCTTTCCTCTGGAATTGATCATGGTGAAAGGTGCAGAGATTTCTCCTACCTTCATCGTGTCAATAGCACGAGCCACCTCTGTAGGAAGGTCCTTCAACTGGAATCGGGATGTACGAGTTCCGCCCTGGGTAGTATTGGCCATCAAACCCTTGTTGGAACGGGTATCCTTATCATCAGAAATGACCGTTGCTGCATCCTCGAATGTGAACTTCTTGTTTCTGATGTCAGTAGCTATCGAATCCAATCTTGACAAAGACTTATCAATGGCCTCCTGAGATACATTTGGCTTCAGAAGAATGTGGCGAACCTTGATTTTATCACCTCGCTTATCTATCAACTGGATGATATGATAACCGAACTCAGACTCTACGATTTTGGAAATCTTCTTAGGGTCAGTCAAGTTGAACGCTACATTGGCGAATGCAGGATCCAACATACCACGTCCTACATAATCCATTTCACCACCCATACGTGCAGAACCCGGGTCTTCTGAATAAAGACGCGCCAAGGTGGCAAAAGAAGTTTCACCCTTATTGACACGATCGGTAAAATCACGCAGCTCGTTCTTGACACGAGTGATTTCCTCCATGGAAATCTTAGGCTGGTTGGTCAATATTTCCACCTCCACTTCTGTTGGCACAAAAGGTATGCTGTCGGCAGGAAGATTCTTGAAATACTGTCTCACCTGTGCTGGAGAAACCTTGATATCCTTGACCAATTCTTCCTTCATCTTCTGTATCAGCTGACGATTCTTGAAATCATCATGCATGGATTGGCGCATCTGTGAGATGCTCTGCTTTCTATATTCCTCCAACTTCTCACGAGAACCCGCAAGCGAAACCCAGTAATTGATTTGCTCATCAATACCATTCATAACCTCCGACTCCGATACCTCAATACTATCGATAGCCGCCTGGTGTAAGAACAACTTCTGCAGGGCTATCTGCTCTGGAATAGAACAATCCGGATCGCCTGCATACTTGATGCCTTCAGCCTCACTCTGCAAACGGGTAGCCTCAACCTCAGACTTCAATATAGGTTCGTCACCTACTACCCATATCACCTCATCTACAATACTGGCTTCATTAATCACCTGACTGTCACCAGGAGTTGAATCCACTTGAGAAGAGTCTGCATCCTGCGCAGCAAAGCCACACAATGCTTTGTTGGCATTAGCAGAAATACCAACCAAGAACAACAAAGCAACAAATGCCAGACCTATTTTATTTTCAAGATTCATGAATTTTCCTTTTTAATGTTGATTGACTGTATCCAGGACTTTCTCGTCCACAAATACAGGATATTTTTTTCTTAATGTTGCCACCCAATCTTTCTCCAACTGGTCCTGATAGTCGGCAACAACCAAAGCCTTCACGTCAGTATAATCCTCCGGACCCTTTTTCAGAACTTTTCCGAAAGTAGCATCGAAAGGATAATCCTTGACAGCCTGCACCGTAGTATCCTTATGGAAAACCATCTTATCTACCAATGCATGATCACCTTGCTTAAATATACCCTTTTCAACACGGATACGGATCACCGAATCCTTATTGAAAGTATTACGCAGAATTTCAGCCCATTCTACAAAAGGCTTGCCCTTTACACTCTTTTTAACCGCCTTGATATCGGCTTCTTTCTTCACATGATAGGCGATACCCTTAAAGCGAGGCTGTTCCCACTTATATTTCTTCTTATTCTTGGCAAAATAGGAAGCCAATCCTTGTTCATCTTTTGCCGCTTTATCCCATACAAGACGATTGCTGATCTCATACAACAAGAGACCGTCGTGATATTCCTGTATCAGATATTTCAAGTCAGAATCCTTAGCAGACAACTCTTCAGCCTTCTTCTCCAATAAAGTTTCCTTGGCCAAAGCAGATTGCTCGTTTTTAACTAAAGAATCTAATTTCTCATCAATAATTTTTTCTCTAATACCCCTTGCATCAATAAAACGATAAATATCATTCTTCAAGGAGTCATAAGGAAAGAAATTCTGTTTACCATTCAATTTAATGATATGGTAGCCAAACTCAGACAATACAGGAGCATGCAACTTACCTACCTTCATGGAATAAGCAGCATCCTCGAAAGCCTTGACTGTCTGTCCTCTGGAAATCCAAGGCAACTCGCCACCTTTCTGAGCAGTTCCCTTGTCATCAGAATATTTCTTAGCCATCTCTGCAAAATCTGCACCGCGACTCAAAACCTTATAAATAGAATCAGCCTTTGCCTTAGCTGCATTCTGCTCTGCAGGAGTAGCTTTCTGGTTAAGTAAAATCAAGATGTGAGCAGGCTTAACCATACCACCTGCTCCATCTATACGCTCTTGAGTTTCTTTATAAATCTTACGCGCCTCTTTCTCCACATCATCTGATGTAATAAAAGAAGGTCTCACCTGTTGATCTCTATAAGTTTCAAATTCCTTCTTAAAAGAAGACAAGGTATCAACCTTTGCATCCAATGCCGCCAAAACCTTCAACTTGTAGTTGACAAACAAATCCACATACTCCTTTACGGTTTTCTTGTCAATGACGCCATTAGAATTGTTCTTATTATAAGAGTACTCAAATTCTGAACGAGTAACAGGCTTGCCGTTAATCGTCATAACTGTAGGATCATTTTGAGCAAAAGCTATGCTCCCCGAGAGAAGCATAGCAGAAATCAGCGCATAAAATTTCATATCAAATTAATTATTCTGGACGACTATAGTTTGGAGCCTCACTTGTGATTGTGATATCATGTGGATGGCTCTCCAATACACCAGCATTAGTAATACGGGTAAACTTCGCATTGTGAAGATTTCCGATAGTGGCAGCACCACAATAGCCCATACCTGAACGCAAGCCACCAATCAACTGGTAGATAACTTCCTGAACGGTTCCTTTGTAAGGAACACGACCTGCGATTCCTTCTGGTACCAATTTCTTCGCATCCTTTGTATCACCCTGGAAATAACGGTCCTTAGAACCATTCTTCTGCTCCATTGCTTCCAAAGAACCCATACCGCGATAGCTCTTGAACTTACGGCCATTGAAGATAATAGTATCACCAGGACTTTCCTCAGTACCTGCAACAAGTGAACCAATCATTACGCAGCTACCACCGGCAGCCAATGCCTTAACGACATCACCAGAATAGCGGAGACCACCATCAGCAATCAATGGAACACCAGTGCCCTGCAATGCTGAATATACATCATAGACAGCGCTCAACTGAGGAACACCTACACCGGCAACCACACGAGTAGTACAGATAGAACCAGGACCAATACCTACTTTCACGCCATCAGCACCATTTTCAACCAGATACTTAGCAGCAGCACCTGTTGCAACATTACCAACGACAACATCTACGTTAGGGAAAGCAGCCTTAACCTGATGCAACTTCTCAACTACACCCTTAGAATGACCATGGGCAGTATCAATAACGATAGCATCAGCACCTGCTTCAACCAAAGCCTTGGCACGATCTAAAGTATCTACAGTGACACCAACACCTGCAGCCACACGGAGACGACCCTTCTCATCCTTGCAAGCCATCGGTTTATCCTTAGCCTTGGTGATATCCTTATAGGTAATCAAACCAACAAGATGATTAGCGTTGTCAACTACTGGCAACTTCTCAATTTTATTTTCCTGAAGAATCTGGGCAGCTGCAATCAAGTCTGTCTGAAGATGTGTAGTTACAAGATTTTCACTTGTCATGACCTCATCAATCTTCTTGTCCAAATGACGCTCGAAACGAAGGTCACGGTTTGTAACAATACCAACCAAGTGATTCTCGTCATCAACTACAGGAATACCACCGATATGATAATCATGCATCATATCAAGAGCGTCCTTCACTGTACTGCCACGACGGATAGTGACAGGGTCATAAATCATACCATTCTCAGCACGCTTAACGATAGCGACCTGACGAGCCTGTTCCTCGATAGTCATGTTCTTGTGAATCACACCGATACCACCTTCACGGGCGATAGCAATCGCCATTGAAGCCTCAGTAACAGTGTCCATCGCAGCTGTGACGAATGGGACATTCAACTCGATGTTACGAGAAAATCTGGTTTTCAACTCTACCTCTTTAGGCAGTACCTCTGAATAAGCAGGAATAAGAAGGACGTCGTCGTAAGTGAGACCGTCCATTACAATTTTATCTGCAACAAATGATGACATATTGTAACCTTTTAAAAATTTATTGCGTGCAAATTTAGCAATAATATTTCAGATAAGACGCACTTTTTACGATTTTCTTACCTTATTAAAGCTATTTAACGTGATTAGTTGGCTTGTTCCGACAAGAACTTGATTCTGACGAGTCTAATTTCATCCTCAGAATAATCTTCTCCAAGCTCTTCTACAGCAGTATTCAAGTCATCTGTCTCGCTTTCCATAAAGTAGTCATAAATATCATCTACGTGATCATCATCTACGACTTCTTCTATGAAATAATCGATATTCAACTTGGTTCCGCTATAGACAATGGCTTCTATCTCGTCAAGAAGTTCCTCGAACTCCAAGCCTTTTGCCTCTGCCAAGTCATCCAAATCAATCTGGCGATCGATGCTCTGGATGATAGATACTTTCAGCATAGACTTCTTGGCAACAGTACGCACACGGAGTTCTTCTGGCCGCTCTATCTCATTATCCGCACAATATTTTTTGATCAACTCACAGAATTCCTTACCAAAGCGTTTTGCCTTACCTGCACCGACGCCTTGTACATTCTGAAGTTCCTGCATATTAATAGGATACATAGTTGCCATTTGCTCCAAAGAAACATCCTGGAAGATGACATAAGGAGGCAGTTTGTGCTTCTTGGCAAAGTTCTTGCGCAAATCCTTCAACATAGAATATAATTGCGGATCCAAAGCTCCACAACTACCTTCACTACTGGTTTCTGCTTCGTAATCATCCTTAAACTCTCTGTCTTCCACTATCATGAATGACTCAGGATTCTTGATAAATCTCTTACCTGCAGCAGTCAGTTTAAGAAGTCCATAATTCTCAACGTCTTTCTTGAGATAACCACAAAGCAAGGCCTGACGAATAACTGGATTCCACAATTTATTATCCATATCTTCACCTGCGCCGAATTCTTCCAGATCATTGTGCTTATGAGACACAATGTCATCCGTACCTCTACCTTTCACAAAGTCGATAATATACTCCTGACGGAAATTCTCCTTGACCGCAGCTACAGCCTGAAGCACCACCAAGAGAGCATCCTTCGCCTCGATCTTCGTTGTAGGATGCAGACAGTTGTCACAGTTATGGCAATTTTCCTCAGAATATTCCTCACCGAAATAATGAAGAAGCATCTTGCGACGGCAAACTGAAGACTCTGCATAAGCAGCAGTTTCCTGCAGTAATTGTCTGCCTATATCTTGCTCAGCCACAGGTTTGTTTTCCATAAACTTCTCCAGTTTTCTCAAGTCTTTTCGGGCATAAAAGGCAATACATATACCTTCACCACCATCTCGGCCGGCACGACCCGTCTCCTGATAATATCCTTCCAGACTCTTTGGAATATCGTAATGGATTACGAAACGCACATCCGGCTTGTCAATACCCATACCAAAGGCAATGGTGGCCACTATTACATCGATTTTCTCCATCAGGAAATCATCCTGAGTCTGAGAACGAGTAGCAGAATCAAGACCAGCATGATATGGAGCAGCCTTTATCTCGTTGGCTTTTAATATCTCAGCCAATTCCTCCACTTTCTTGCGAGACAAGCAATAAATGATACCGCTCTTGCCAGGATGCTGACGGATGAACATAATAATCTGTCTATCAATATCCTTTAGCTTGGGGCGTACCTCATAATATAAGTTGGCGCGATTAAAGGAACTTTTAAATTCCTTGGCATCCGCAATACCCAGACTTTTCTTGATATCAGTTCGCACTTTATCTGTAGCAGTGGCAGTAAGGGCAATGACAGGCGCATTACCAATCTCATTGATAATCGGACGGATTCGCCTATATTCTGGACGGAAATCATGTCCCCATTCAGAAATACAATGAGCTTCATCAACTGCATAGAAGGAAATCTTGACGGTCTTCAAGAAATCCACATTATCCTCTTTTGTCAAAGACTCAGGAGCCACATAGAGGAGTTTGGTCTTTCCAGACAGGATATCTTCCTTCACCTTTTCTATTGCCGATTTGTTGAGGGAAGAGTTCAAATAATGTGCCACACCATCATCTTCACTGAGACCATTGATGACATCTACCTGATTTTTCATCAATGCTATCAATGGAGAAATGACAATGGCCGTTCCCTCCATGATGAGAGAAGGCAACTGATAACACAAACTCTTTCCACCTCCAGTAGGCATAAGCACAAATGTATCATGACCACTCATCAGATTTCTGATGATAGCTTCCTGCTCGCCTTTAAACTTATCAAAACCGAAATAGCGCTTAAGCTGACCTGTAAGATTAACCTGTTCTGCCATATTCAACTTATCAATTAAAAATCTTTTTTATGTTCTATGGTATAAGTCCAATGGGAATTACCCCATTGAACTTTTATGCTGACTCCAATTTTTGCAAATGAGCCTTATCTAATTGCGACTTTGCATATTCCAAAGTCACCTTAAACTTCTTAACTTTCTTGGATGGGATTTCAAACATGGCATCCATCATAATTGCCTCTACAATAGAACGGAGTCCACGTGCACCCAATTTGTATTCTACAGCCTTATCAACTATACAATCCAATGCATCCTCATCGAAAGACAATTCAATACCATCCATCTCCATCAGCTTGATATACTGTTTCACAATAGAATTCTTTGGCTCTACCAAAATCTTACGCAAAGCCGCTCTGTCCAATGGATTCAGATAGGTAAGAACTGGCAAACGACCAATGATTTCAGGTATCAGACCAAAAGACTTCAAGTCTTGTGGCAGGATATATTTCATCAAATCAGACTTATCGATGTTTCTGACATTCTGAACTGAATTATAACCAACGACATGTGTATTGAGGCGCTGGGCTATCTTCTGCTCTATGCCATCAAAAGCACCACCACAGATAAAGAGGATATTTCTTGTATCGACATGGATATAATCCTGATCAGGGTGCTTTCTTCCTCCCTTTGGCGGAACGTTGACCATTGTTCCTTCCAAAAGTTTCAGCAAGCCCTGCTGTACACCCTCACCACTTACATCACGGGTAATAGAAGGATTATCGCTCTTACGTGCAATCTTATCTATCTCATCAATAAAGACAATACCCCTTTCAGCGGCAGCTACATCATAATCGGCTACTTGGAGCAATCGGCTCAAGATGCTCTCTACATCCTCACCCACGTAACCAGCTTCTGTAAATACAGTGGCATCTACGATGGTAAAAGGAACATCCAGCAACTTGGCTATGGTTCGGGCAAGCAGCGTCTTACCTGTACCTGTGCTTCCTACCATAATAATATTACTCTTTTCGATTTCCACACCATCATCAGTCTTCTGCTGCTGCAAACGCTTATAATGGTTATAAACGGAAACTGACAAATAGCGCTTAGCTTCATCCTGACCTATTATATACTCATCAAGATACTTCTTGATTTCAATAGGCTTTGGAACATCTTTAAGTTCAAAAGAACTATTTTTATCATCCTTTAAAACTCCTGTTGACTGGACTATATCCCAGGCCTGACGCGCACAATCCTCACAGATAAAACCACTGATACCTGTAATCAGCAGTTTCACCTCAGTTTCATTACGTCCACAGAAGCTACATACTTTCTTCGGCATACCTTATTATATATATATTATTTTCTCACCAAAATAGAATCAATCATACCATATTCCTTTGCCTCTTCTGCTGTCATCCAGTAATTTCTATCACTGTCTGCCCATACTTTCTCATATGGAGTATGAGAATGGTTAGAAATAATCGTATATAATTCTTTCTTGAATTTTTGAATTTCCTTTGCTTCAATCTCGATATCAGAAGCCTGACCCTGAACACCGCCAAGTGGCTGATGAATCATCACGCGGCTATGAGGCAAAGCGGCACGCTTACCCTCCTGACCTGCAACAAGAAGAACTGCGCCCATAGAAGCAGCCATACCTGTACAGATAGTAGCCACATCTGAAGAAATAAACTGCATGGTGTCATAAATACCCAAACCTGCAGTCACGCTGCCACCAGGACTATTAATATAAATAGAAATATCCTTGCCGCTATCTACAGAATCCAAATAAAGCAACTGTGCCTGAAGTGTATTTGCAGTATAGTCATCAATCTCAGTACCCAAGAAGATGATACGATCCATCATCAGTCGAGAGAAAACATCCATCTGAGTCACATTGAGCTGGCGCTCCTCCAGAATATAAGGGTTCAAATACTTAGCCTGCGACTTGATGACGTCATCAAGCACCATTCCATTTATACCAAGATGCTTGGTTGCATATTTTCTAAAATCATTCATATTACATCAATTATTATTCAAATTTATATACGAAAATCGAGGTTATCGACCTCCATATCTCGTTCCGTGGAACAAAGATAATAAAAAAAGTCGATAACCTCGAAATAAATCTGATATTTTTTCTAAAAAAATATTATTCTTGCATCATCTTGTTGAAATCCTCAACAGAAATCTCCTTTTCGTTCAACTTAACAACAGTCTTCAATGTTGTAGCCAACTTACGGTCGATAGCACGATCTACCAATGCCTCAGTAGAGTTACCCTTCTTGAGAATCTCATTTGCATAGTTCTCAACATACTCCTCTGGAATGTTGGCCATACCATACTGAGCGAACTGTGCACGAGCTGCTTCCTTTGCTGTTTCCTTGACATCTTCGTCGTTAATCTTGATATCCTGAGCCTTGATAAGCTGCTCCTTGATCAAATGCCAAGTCAACTCCTTAAGGCTCTCCTCGTAGTTCTTCTCTACGAAGTCCTCGCCCTTATCCTTATTGTTAGCCAACATGATACGCTTCAACAATGCATCTGGGAATTCCAACTTGCCAACCTTCTTCTCGCAATGAGCACGAACATCAAGGAGGAACTTATAGTCAGAGTCACCTACCAACTGTGCCTGCAAGCCCTCAGCAATCTTAGCACGGAAAGCAGCCTCGTCCTTCACATCTGTATCCTCACCAAGAGCCAACTTGAAGAGCTCCTCGTTTACCTCATGCTTCTTGAAACGCTGGATTTCTGTAATCTGATAGCTGAGCTCAGACTCCAAATCCTTCACAGAATCACGCTCAATCTTCAAGAGCTGAGCTACCTCTGTATCGTTATCTGGATAAGCCTTCTTAGGATTGAATGTGATGATATCACCTACCTTTGCATCATTGAAAAGGTTCTTCTGCTCTTCTACCTTAATGTAGCTTGGCATCATAACGGCAGCCTCTACAGTAATGCCACCTTCCTTGGTGTTACCATTCTCGTCCAACTCACGCAAGTCACCCTTCAGCATATCATTCTCCTGATAAACCTCAGCCTTCTCATAGCTACCAGAACGAGAAGCGTACATTTCTACCTGCTGATCAAGAATCTTATCATCAACAGTGATATTGTAGTAATCTACCTTATCACGACCAGAAAGAGCAACCTTGAACTCTGGAGCAACAGCGATGTCAAACATGAATGTATAAGGACCATCCTTCTCAATATCAACTGGCTCCTGCTTCTCTGATGGGAGAGGCTCACCGAGCATCTGGATATTATTGTCCTGTACATACTTGTAAATCTGCTGGCCTACGAGCTTGTTGATAGCCTCCATTTTTACAGATGCACCAAACTGACGCTTAATCATGCCCATAGGAGCCTGACCTGGACGGAAACCAGGAACGTTAGCTTTTTTACGATAGTCCTTCAATGTCTTCTCGACATCATTCTTGTAATCCTCCTCTTCGACAACGAGGGTCAAAAGACCATTAATCTTGTCAGGATTTTCAAATGAAATTTTCATCTTGATGTTTTGTTTTTATATTATTAATTATTTTCTTCTTAATATTTTAATAGTTCGTCAACACGATTGGCTTGCAAAATTACGCATAATTCGTGAATATACCTAATATATAAGAGAAAAATTTGTTTTTTTAACCATCTTCCTCTGCTTCTTTGGCTCTTTTCTGCTCATCAATGAGCTGAAAGTCTTTCTTACGAAGCACAAAACTATTACTTAAATACTTCTCACGAACCACCTTGTTGGTTGCCAAATCCTCCGGCTTACCCTGAAACAGGATTTTTCCTTCAAACAAAAGATAGGCACGGTCGGTAATAGTCAGCGTCTCCTGCACATTATGGTCGGTAATCAGAATTCCAATATTGCGATATTTCAGACGCCAGACAATGTGCTGAATATCTTCCACAGCAATAGGATCGACACCGGCAAAAGGCTCATCCAACATAATGAACTTCGGATCAATGGCCAGACAACGAGCAATCTCGGTACGTCGACGCTCACCACCAGACAACTGGTCACCCTTGTTTTTACGAACCTTATTGAGACGGAATTCATTAATCAGACTTTCCAACTTTTCCAACTGATAGCTGCGTGGTTTACCCGTCATTTCCAGTACAGACAAGATATTGTCCTCGACACTCATCTTCCGAAAGACACTTGCCTCCTGAGGCAAATAACCGATACCAGCACGGGCACGTTTATACACAGGATAATTGGTAATATCCTGATCACCCAGATAGACATGACCTTCATTAGGTACAACCAAACCAGTAGTCATATAGAAAGAAGTAGTCTTACCTGCACCATTTGGTCCAAGCAAACCTACAATTTCTCCCTGCTTCACATTGATGGTAACACCATTGGCAACAGTTCTTTTACCATAACGCTTCACCAATCCCTCTGTTCTGAGAACCAGTTTTTCGCCACAATCCGACTGCTGTTGAGTATTAATTATTTCGTCCATAATTTGCATTTTTAGAGTGAAGAACTATTCGTTCTCCGCATTTTTTGTGCAAAAATACTAAAAAACAAGCAAATATCACTTATAAAATCAAAAAACTATTCATTATATAGTAGTTTTTTAGAGGATTTTGGTTACTTTTGCACCATCAAACAGAGATTTATTAGCATGTTAATAACAAAATGGCTTACCACCTTCGGTAAATATCTTATCTTAATGGGGCGTTCTTTTTCACGTCCTGAACGATTACGCATGTTTCTGAAACAATATGTGAAAGAAATGTCACAGTTGGGTGTCAACTCCATTGGCATCGTACTGCTCATATCATTCTTCATTGGAGCAGTGATCTGTATCCAGATGAAATTAAACATCCAAAGTCCTTGGATGCCAAGATGGGTATCGGGTTACACCACACGTGAAATCATGCTCTTGGAGTTTTCTTCCAGTATCATGTGTCTGATTCTTGCCGGAAAGGTGGGTTCCAATATTGCATCAGAGCTGGGAACCATGAGAGTTACCCAACAGATAGATGCTCTGGATATCATGGGTGTAAATTCTGCCTGTTACTTGATCTTACCTAAAATCTTAGCTTTGGTTACTATCATGCCTTTTCTGGTAATTTTCAGTTCAGGCATGGGCATTATTGGTGCTTATGGTACTGCTTACATCGGACATATTTTGCCTCCAGACGACCTGACATTGGGACTCCAGCATTCATTCAATCAATGGTTTGTATGGATGAGTATCATCAAGAGTTTGTTTTTTGCATACATCATCGCCAGTGTATCATCATTTTTCGGTTATACGGTGGAAGGCGGTTCTGTAGAAGTGGGTAAAGCTTCCACAGATGCTGTAGTCAGCTCAAGTGTTTTAATACTCTTTTCTGATGTATTCCTTACACAAGTGCTTTCATAACAACTCAAATACCTCAAATTATTCTATAAGATTATGATTGAAGTTAAAAACTTAACAAAGTCTTTCGGTGACAAGACTGTTCTCAACAATATAAATATGGTATTTGAGACCGGCAAAACCAATTTGATTATTGGCCAAAGCGGCTCAGGTAAGACTGTGTTGATGAAAAACCTTGTTGGATTGTTAGAACCAACAAGTGGTGAAGTGCTCTATGACGGGCGCAATTTCGTACAGATGTCCAAGAAAGAAAAGGTATTCATGCGCCGAGAAATGGGTATGATTTTTCAAAGTGCAGCTCTCTTCGATTCCCTGCCGGTTTTAGAAAACGTGATGTTTCCTCTCGACATGTTTTCCAACATGAATTACAAGGAAAGAGTTAAAAGAGCACAGGAATGTCTTGACCGCGTAAACCTGATTGATGCACAACACAAATTTCCTGGTGAGATTTCTGGAGGTATGCAGAAGCGTGTTGCCATCGCACGCGCTATTGTCATGAATCCCAAGTATTTGTTCTGTGACGAGCCAAACTCTGGTCTTGACCCAAAAACATCATTGGTCATAGACGAATTACTCTCAGGCATCACTAAGGATTACAACATGACAACTATCATAAATACCCACGATATGAACTCTGTAATGGGTATCGGTGAAAATATCTGTTTTATCTACCAAGGGAAAAAAGAATGGCAAGGTAACAAGAATGAAGTCATTTCATCCACAAACGAAAAACTGAACGACCTTGTATTTGCTTCAGACCTCTTCCGCAAGGTAAAGGAAGTTGAAATGAAAGAAGCAAAACCATAATAATACAGAAAATAAAAAAGCTACCAGCAAAGAGCTGATAGCTTTTTTATTTTCATCTCATTTTCCAATCACCACGGACCAGTACCATGGGCACAACAACCTGTTCTTTAGTACTGTCACCATACACCATCTGTAAGAAAACATCAGCCACATGGCGAGCAGTATCAGCCTTGGCATGCAGAACATGAATACCTGCCAGTCCCTTATGTTCTTCTTGCTGCTGCTCCATAAACATCTGGGCATTCAGCAACAATTGCTCATGATAACCTTTAGGAATACGATTCGGCTGATTGTATCCAGCCACAAAATCATTATATTTCCCCTCTAAGAGCAAGTCATAATAACCCTTGGCTGCAATCCCGGCAAAATAACCAGGATCAGGAGTTTCCTTCTTACACGAAGCAAATACCAATCCTATGCTCAATATCATGAAAAACAAGAATTTCTTCATCTTATCTCCAATTACTTTTGACGGATAAAAACATTAATTGGACAGCCATGCAAAGACCAGTTCTCGCGAATCTTGTTCTCCAAGAATCTACGATAATTCTCCTTCACATACTGTGGCAAGTTGGCATAGAACACAAACGACGGAATCGTAGTGTTAGGCAACTGTGTACAATATTTGATCTTGATGTACTTACCCTTAACACTCTGAGGAGGAAAAGCCTCTATGATAGGAAGCATGACCTCATTCAGTTTAGAAGTTCCGATGTGAACCTTACGGTTCTGATAAACCTGCTTAGCAGTTTCCAAAACTCTGAAAATACGCTGCTTAGTCAAGGCAGAAGCAAAGATGATTGGGAAGTCAACGAATGGAGCCATACGCTTGCGGATAGCATTCTCGAAGGTATCGATAACCTTTTGATTCTTTTCCTCAACCAAGTCCCATTTATTCACAACAACAACCAGACTCTTATTATTCTTCTGGATCAACTGGAAAATATTCATATCCTGAGTCTCAATACCACGAGTAGCATCAAGCATCAAGATACACACATCACTATTTTCTATTGCACGGATAGAACGCATGACAGAATAGAACTCCAGATCCTCGCTTACCTTGTTTTTACGACGAATACCAGCAGTATCTACCAGATAGAAATCAAAGCCAAACTTATCGTATCTCGTATAGATACTATCACGGGTCGTACCTGCGATTTCAGTCACGATATTACGATCCTCACCAATAAATGCATTGATAATACTGCTCTTACCGGCATTAGGACGACCAACTACAGCAAAACGTGGAATATCTTCATCAATACTTTCCTCCGGATTATCCTGGAGTTTATCCAAAATCATATCCAGCAAGTCACCTGTTCCACCACCAGTAGCTGCACTAATACACTGAGGATCACCCAATCCTAACTTATAGAACTCAGCTGCCTGATAATATTCAGCACTATTATCTACTTTGTTGGCTACGAGGATTACAGGTAATTTAGCACGACGGAGAATAAGCGCAACATCCTCATCCCAGTCCGTCAAACCAGTATTTACATCCACCAGGAAGAGAACCAGATCAGCCTCCTCTGTAGCTACCAGAACCTGTTTACGGATAGCATCTTCAAAAATATCATCTGATTTAACGACCCAACCTCCAGTGTCCACTACAGAAAATTCTCTACCATTCCAACTGCACTTACCATATTGGCGGTCACGAGTAGTACCAGCCGTATCGCTAACAATAGCACGACGAGATTGAGTCAAACGATTGAATAAAGTAGATTTACCCACATTTGGGCGACCTACAATTGCTACTAAATTTGCCATAAAAGTCATTTTTCCTCCTTCCTTTAGGAGGCTTCAAGGATGTGGTCTCTGCATCCAAGTTAAAAATTTGCCGAAGCTGACCATGCTCCGGCCCTCGCCAATCAGCGAGAGTAACTCCCTCGATTACATTCAGGGAGTTATGTTTTATAAAGATTACTCCGGATTATATCCGAAAGCATCCAATTCTTTCTGAGAACTACGCCAATCCTTATCAACTTTGACGAAAGTTTCCAGGAAAATTTTCTTGTCGAAGAATTTTTCCAAAGCCTTGCGCGATTCCGTGTTTACCTTCTTCAGCGCAATACCTTGATGACCAATGATAATACCCTTCTGAGAATCACGCTCTACGTAAATCACAGCGTTGATATGAATCTTATGTTCATCTTCCTTAAAGCGCTCCACTCTTACCTCTACAGAATATGGAATTTCCTTATCATAATAAAGAAGAATCTTTTCACGGATAATCTCTGAAACAAAGAAACGAGCAGGTTTATCTGTCAACTGATCCTTGTCAAAAAAAGCAGGCGACTCAGGCAACAGTTCTTTGATACGCTTCAAAAGCATATCTACACCAAACTTATTCTTAGCAGAAATAGGTAAGATTTCAGCATCAGGCAACAAAGAGTGCCATTTCTCAACAATATCCCCTAATTTAGTTTGGTCGCTCTCATCAATTTTGTTAATCAACAGCAAGACAGGAATAGTCATCTTTCGTACCTTTTCCAGAAAATCCAGATTTTTTTCAGGATTTTCCACGACGTCGGTAACATAAAGAAGAACATCAGCATCAGCCAATGCACTCTCCGAGAATGCAAGCATCATCTCCTGCATCTTGTAATTTGGCTTCAAGACACCAGGAGTATCAGAAAACACAATCTGCATATCATCGGTATTAACAATACCCATGATACGATGACGAGTAGTTTGAGCCTTAAAAGTAGCGATACTGATACGTTCGCCCACCAATTGATTCATCAGTGTACTCTTACCAACATTAGGATTACCTACTATATTGACGAAACCTGCCTTATGCATAAGCAAACTTGATTTAAGCTAAAAAGACGCATCTCTTATGAGAAATAAGAAAGATGCGTCTTTTTTATTTTTGGATTTTATTATTTTATTATTTTCCGTAAGCAGAGCCATCATAAGCCCACTTATAGAAGGATGCACCATGTACAAATCCAGCACCAAAAGCAGTAAAGATGATATTATCACCCTTCTTGAGTTTACTTTCAGCATCCCACAATGCCAAAGGAATTGTAGCTGCACTTGTATTACCATAATGATCGATGTTGACAACAACCTTGTCCAAAGGAATACCAGCACGCTTGGTAACCGCCTCGATAATACGGAGGTTTGCCTCGTGAGGAATTACCCAGTTTACATCGTCTGCTGTCAAGTTGTTCATCTCCATGATTTTCATCACATCGTTGCTCATATCAGTTACCGCATAGCGGAAAACTGTACGACCCTCCTGATAGAGGTAATGCATGCGATGATCTACTGTAAAGCGAGATGGAGGACAAACAGAACCACCAGCCTTCATATGAAGGAAAGGCAAGCCTTTACCATCAGTACGCAGGTATGAGTTCTGAACACCTACATTTTCTTCCTCTGTTGCCTCGACAAGAACTGCGCCTGCTCCGTCACCGAAGAGTACGCATGTTGCACGGTCTGTATAATCTACCAAAGAAGACATTTTATCAGCACCGATAACAATAATCTTCTTAAAGCGTCCACTTTGAATCATGCTGGCAGCAACATCAAGTGAATACAAGAATCCGCAGCAAGCTGCAGAAAAATCAAATGCAAAAGCATTTTTCAATCCAAGCTTGCCCAAGACAATAGATGCTGTAGATGGGAACTTATAATCTGGTGTAGTTGTTGTCACAATGAGTGCATCAATTGTATCAGGATCAACACCAGTCTTCTGAATCAACTGCTTGGCAGCCTTGCGGGCCAAGTAACTGGTTCCGAGACCTTCTTCAGTAAGAATACGGCGCTCTTTGATTCCAACACGAGTTGTAATCCACTCATCTGTTGTGTCCACCATGCGAGACAACTCCTCATTGTTAAGGATATAGTCAGGCACGTATCCACCTACACCAGTAATTACAGCATTAATTTTACCCATTATTCAGCTGCTTCCTTAACAATTGCAACCTTGCCTCTGTAGTAACCGCAAGTTGGGCAAACAGTGTGGTAAACATAATATGCACCACAGTTAGGGCAAACTGCCAATGTAGGAGCTACTGCCTTATCATGAGTTCTTCTCTTAAGTGTACGTGTCTTTGACTGTCTTCTTTTAGGATGTGCCATAATTTTTTAAATGTTTAAATTTTAATTTTACTTTTTCAATTTTAAGAGGGCTGCCCAGCGCGGATCTACAGTTTCCTCTTCTTCCTCACCGCTTCGGGCGGCAGAATGCTCTTGAAGCATTTCAATCATAGCAGGGTTGCATTTTCCAGGTGCATGCACATGCTTGATAGGAATATTGAGGGCTATAAATTCATAGATAAACCACGCGACATCGAGTATTCCTTCGTTCTCGGCCACAATCACGAGGTCATCTTCTTCTGAGTAGTCTTCTCCGAATCTTACGAGTAATCGGTCATCAGTCTCAATGGATTGCTCCATATCATCCAGACAGATATCGCAAGGAATGTGTACAATGCCTTCTGTATGAAAATTGAGTTCGAAGAAATCGTCTGTACGGCTAATGGACAGACTACTTGACAATTCTCCACTCTGAATATCAGGGGCATCAATTGCCTTAAAATATGAATCATCAAGTTTAAACTCAAGGATAGAAGCTCCCTGAGGCAACGCTTTCAGATCAATTTTAAAAGACTCTATATTACACATATTACAATATTAGTATATTGTTTCGGGGTGCAAAGTTACAAATTATTTTTGAGATAAAATAATTTTTAGTGAAAAAAACTCTAAAATATAGCATATTAAGCAGTTATTTCAATATATTTAATAGAAACCAACCATTTAAATTCGCTTATCGAAGAGGTAATTCTATCCTGAAAGTAGTACCTTTTCCTACTTCCGAACTTTTCACCCATATCTTACCGTTATGGTATTCTTCAACTATGCGTTTGGCTAAAGACAATCCAAGTCCCCAGCCTCTTTCTTTTGTTGTGAAACCTGGTCTAAACACATTATTAAGATCTTTGCGCTTGATACCCTTTCCCGTATCACTCACCTCAATAACTGCACATTTATCAGTTTCTTCCACACGAAGTGTAATCCTGCCTACTTTTCCTCCCATGGCATCAACTGCATTTTTGGACAAATTTTCAATGACCCATTCGAATAGGGAAGCATTGATCTTGACAATAACATCATGCTGAGGAAACTCTTTTACCATCTTTATAGATTTGGAAGTACGGCGATCCATATAGTCAATGACATGATCAAGCACCTCATTCAAGCTGGAAGGAACCGGTTCTGGAAGAGAACCGATCTTAGAGAAACGGTCTGCTATCAATTGAAGCCGCTTCACATCCTTATTCATCTCAGGAATTAAGTCATCATCTGGATAAGTTTCTTTCAAGATTTCTATCCAAGCCATCAGACTGGAAATCGGAGTTCCTAATTGATGAGCAGTTTCCTTTGACAAACCTACCCAAACTTTATTCTGTTCTGCTTTTTTAGAAGAAAGAAGAGCAAAGATGGCTACAACGACTAAGATAAGAACAATACCCAACTGAACCAAAGGATAAGCAGCTAACCTTTTCAACATAAGAGACTCATCATAACAAACCTGAATATAATCATTATTATTCTGGTTGAGCATGATTTTGATGTGTCTTCCTTTACGAAGAAAGTTTTTGCCCAATAGAGCCGCATTTTTTAGGCTGTCATTAAAATCAGCTCCATTGAGAGTGACATTACGGAAAACCTGTGCATTACCTTGTGAGTCGAGAACGACAACAGGAATTGTATTATTTTCATTAATAACCTTCAGTACAAGATTAAGATCCGTTTTTTCATCAGCATTATTAAGAGTCCTCATAGCCTCTGCCCAAACAGCCATACGATTTTTTTCCTCATTCTCCAAATCAGTCACCAGAAAATGAGAGATGGCAAGAGATGCTGCAGCAATAATGATTGCTGCAGAAACCAGTAAAATCTTAACTTGTCTAATTCTATCTGTCCAAATCATTTATATACTTATTGAAACTCAAATAAATAACGAGAGAAAATGTTTTTTATTATAAAGTAAAAGGAAAAGAAGAAAAAAGAGTGAGCCAAAGAAGATCTGTGAAAATCCGTGTAAATCCATGAGAAAAATAATCAATGAAAAAAATCTGTGTAAATCTGTGGGACTAAAATAATCAATGAGAAAAAATCTGCGTCATCTGCGAAATCTGCGTGACAAACTAATATT
>ENA-OYYB01000343-OYYB01000343.1-human-gut-metagenome-genome-assembly--contig:-NODE-343-length-30676-cov-7.324581_pt1 | contig 30676 bp, 31 predicted proteins | sample MGYA00244059_ERZ653440 | MGnify/ENA primary metagenome ERZ653440 (study PRJEB26926, sample SAMN06164994) | human gut metagenome | biome: ENVO:00009003; feature: ENVO:2100002; material: ENVO:00002003... | reverse complement strand
CCTGACGGGTATAGCCGAACAACCCGCACAGAAACGACAGGCTCATTGCTGTGTGTCTTTCTTTGAGACGCTGGACTGTCCGGCTGCGGATTTTTTTAGCAGGTCGATACCGTATTCTTCCTGAAGGATATCTCCCATGATCTCATAGCCTTCCAGACGTAATAAAGCCTCTTCCAAGCGCCGCCGAAGGGCTTTGTTCTCGGATAATAATTCACTGGCTTCTTCACTAGTAACGCGGGACATGATCGGATAAGGATTAGGGGTACTCACAAAGCTACAACTATTTTTCGCTTTCCAGCGCTGACCCATCTTATGAATCGTAGACATGGGAATACCATGTTCTTCGGAGAGTTGGCGAGCCGTCTTGACTCCGCTCAAATACTCCTGTAAAATCAGATGACGCAACTGACGCGGTAAATAATGACGTGATAAGTCTGAATTCGTTGTTTGCTGCATAAGATTTACTCTTTTCTGTAAACCTTTTTCAGGACGGGACAGTCCGTAATTTTTGCCTCGGTGCGGACTGGAGCGGTCTGGAGCGGACATCGGAACCGCCCCGGCAGGCGGAGACGCTATATTTGCCCCGGCTTCGGAAGAGAAGTCCGCGATGCAGGGGTGGAACACCCTTGTCGTGCGGGCCTCGATCGGCGAAGACGGCGAACTCTCGGAGCCCGAAGCGCCCGCCGGCGCCCGATTCCCGCTTCCGGCTCTCCCCGCCAGAGCAGAACTCCGTGACGCGGAGGTTCATGCGATGCTCGGAGAGCTGGACTTCGGAGAGAGCGCCGTCATGGGCGATGCCACGGCCGAGGAACGGCAGGCCATCGCCAACTTCGACATCCGGGCCTATGCTTAATTAAAAACGACCTACGACATGAAATGGAATAACGAATACGGCTGACGCCTTTTCCGCAGCAGGAAATACGATGTATCCGGTCGCAGAATGCCCCAAAGGCAGGCTGCGGCCTTTTTCACACCCTTAACCAAACTATCTGTTTTATGAAAAAAAGAGCAATTTTCATGATTCTGTCCCTGTGCTCCGCACTCGCATCCTTTGCGCAGGGCAACGGCATGGCCGGCATCAGCGAGGCCACGAACATGGTAACGTCCTATTTCGACCCGCTCACGAAACTGATCTTCGCCGTCGCGGCAATCCTCGGACTGGTCGGCGGCGTGCGCGTCTACTCGAAATTCTCGTCGGGTGACCCGGACGCTTCGAAATCCGCCACGGCGCTGTTTCTCTCATGCGTCTTTCTGGTGATCGTCGGTACGGTCTTACGTTCGTTCTTCCTCTAAACGATGGCGGAATACCAAGTGAACAAGGGAGTCGGCCGTCAAGTCGAGTTTCAGGGCGCGCACGTAATGGTTCTTTGGCAAATGCGTCGATAGCAAGACGTTAGGCAAGTGTTCGATAGCCTATCATCGATCGGCTTATCCGAAAGGGAAACCGGACGGGGAGTATAGCCTGCCGATAAACTGATAAGTCGTACAGTTACCAAGTATGCGACTGAATCAGGAGATGAAAGATAGATACGAGGATAAAGTCTGGATTGATTGAACGATAGTCCAAGTGGCACAACTCGAAACTGTGGCGGAAGGTAACTACAGACGCCATACTGTAACACACTCGATTCGACCTTGGAGGGTTGGGTGCAGAACAGGTTACAGCACAACTGCGATAAGCAGAAACGGGCGAAAGTCGTATCCGACAATCTATCAAAGCTATGTTGCCGAAGAATTAAACGTGGATTGCCTAACCCGGAATGCCGAAAGGCTATTAGGTTTCAGACCTATGAAAATCCGGTATGGCAACGGAGCCACCGTAGTAGTCCGAGCGAGGGAAAGCCTCGTACATGGCGAAGGGTGGCAGCTAACATTTTTAATACAAATTAACGGATAATGTGTGAGACATTATGAGAAATCCAGAGAGAGTATTAAACAGTCTGTCAGAGCACAGCAAAGTTTCGAGCTACAAGTTTGAACGGCTCTACAGGGTTCTATTCAATTCGGAGATGTTTCTCCTCGCCTACCATAATATACAAGGTAGGCAGGGAAATATGACGGAAGGTTCCGACGGTAAAACTATCGACGGAATGAGCCTGAAACGGATTGAAAATTTGATTGATGCGCTCAAAGATGAGTCGTACCAACCAAAACCGGCAAGAAGGACGTACATCCCGAAGAAAAACGGGAACATGCGACCTCTCGGCATACCGTCTATCGACGACAAATTAGTGCAGGAGGTATTGCGAATGCTGTTGGAAGCAATTTATGAAGGTAGTTTTGAGAACATCTCGCACGGTTTCCGACCCAAACGCAGCTGCCACACCGCACTGATACAGGTGCAGAAGAATTTTACTGCGGCCAAGTGGTTTATCGAGGGCGACATTGAAGGATTCTTCGATAACATCAACCATGATGTACTTATCGGAATCTTGAAAGAACGTATCGCAGACGACCGCTTTATCCGGCTAATGTGGAAATTTTTGAAAGCTGGCTACATCGAAGATTGGACATTTCATAGAACATACAGCGGAACACCGCAAGGTGGCATCATTAGCCCGATACTGGCTAATATCTATCTCGACAAGCTGGATAAGTACATGAAAGAGTATGCCTGTCAATTCGATAGAGGCGACAGACGGGCAATGAACCTTGAGTACAAACGGTATTCCAGGAAAATTTGGTGGCTCGGCACAAAGCTGAAGCAAACCGAGGATAAAGATACTCGGAAGGAACTGATTGACGCGATTAAGCAACATCAGAAAAACAGGATGCACTTACCCTCTGTCGATGAAATGGACGAGGGATATAGACGGATTAAGTATGTGAGGTATGCCGATGATTTTATTATCGGAGTGATTGGCAGTAAATCGGACTGTGAGGCCATCAAAGAGGATATTAAGAATTTCCTCGGCGAGAAACTGAAATTGACGCTCTCCGAAGAAAAGACCTTAATCACGCACGGCAATAGAAAGGCAAAATTCCTCGGCTATGAAATCTATGTCCGACCATTCACGGATAAGACGTTAAGAGGCGAGAAATCGGGAGTACTTATTAAGGCTTACGGCAAAAAGGTAGTGTTGGAAGTGCCAATGTTCACAATGCGGGATAAACTTCTCTACTACGAGGCGATGGAAATTCATCAATTCGAGGGTAAAGCGAAATGGAAACCCACAAGCCGGACAAAGTTGCTACATCTGGACGACCTCGAAATACTGGATGCTTATAACAGAGAAATCCGAGGTTTTGCAAACTATTTTTCTATCGCAAATAACAGTTCACACCTGAATTCTTTCAAGTACATCATGCAATACAGTCTGTATAAGACTTTTGCACGAAAGTACAGTACGACAGCCCGAAAGATTATCGCAAAGTATCGACATCACAAAGATTTTGCGGTTTTCTATGAGGACAAGAAAGGAGGAAAGAAGATGCGGGTATTCTTCAACGGGAGCTTTAAGCGTAAAACAACCGCGATGGACGCGAGTTGTGATTATGTAGCCAACACGATTTTCAATACCACTGTATCAAGCCTTATACAAAGGTTAAAAGCGGGTAAGTTGAATTGTGTGGCGCAACGGAAAACATTGAAATACACCACGTCAAAAGACTCAAAGACTTAAAAGGCAAAGAGCCATGGAAAATCCAAATGATTGGACGTCAGAGAAAGACGTTAGCTGTATGTATTCCCTGTCACAACAAGATACATCACGGGATAATAGACTGAATATGTTAGTGGAGAGCCGTGTGCGCCGAGAGGTGCAAGCACGGTTCGGAGGCGAGTTCTTGGAAACCTACCGTAGAAATACGGCAAGGCACCGGGTTCTTAGCCTACGGCTCACAGCGCAGTACCTCGTGTTGTTCGTCGCGGGGCTTCTGGGCGTCTTCGTCTGCTTCGCCGGAATGTACATGAGCGGCGTCCCGCAGGGCTTCTGCATCCTCTTCGCCCTCGCAGCCGGCCTTGCCGTCACGGGCGGCACCTTCTACCTGAGCCGCCGTTTCGGCCCCTACGGACTTCAAAAGCTCATGGCCTCGCGCCGGCATCCGCGGCGCATCATCCATCGTCGGGCCATCCGGCGGCTGCTACGCATTCGTATCCCTCGAACCGTAAAACCGTAATCCTATGCGCGGAACCTTGAAAACCTCGACCTTGGAATCGAAATTCCCTTTGCTGCGCGTCGAGAACAACTGCATCATCTCCAAGTTCGCCGACATCACCGCGGCTTACCGCGTCTTGCTGCCCGAACTCTTCACCCTCACGGGCGAGGAGTACGAAGCGCTGCACGGTGCATGGCTCAAAGCCCTGAAGGTGCTGCCGGATTACACGGTCGTCCACAAGCAGGACTTCTTTATCGAAGAACGATACACGGCTCCGGAGGAGGGCTCCGAGCGGAGCTTTCTCGCCCGCTCCTACGAGCGCCACTTCAACGAGCGGCCCTACCTGCGGCACACGTGCTACCTGTTCGTTACGAAGACCACACCTGAGCGGATGCGGCAGACCAGTGCCTCGTCCGTGCTGTGCCGGGGCTTCATCGTCCCGCGGGAGATGCGCGACACGGATGCCGTGACGCGCTTTCTGGAAGCTGCGGAGCAGATGGAGCGCATTCTGAACGATTCGGGCCTCGTGCGCGTCGAGCGGCTTACGGAAACGGAGATCGTCGGCACGGCGGACGATGCGGGGCTGCTGGCACGTTACTTCGCCCTCTCGGACGAGCGGCGTCCGGTCGTCAACGAGGATATCCGTCTCGACCCGGGGACGATGCGCATCGGGGACAAGTACCTCTCGATGCACACGCTCTCCGATCTGGACGTGCTGCCGCAGAGCGTGGCGACGGATTTCCGCTACGAGCGCCTCTCGACCGACCGCTCGGACTGCCGGCTTTCGTTCGCGGCGCCCGTGGGACTGCTGCTCTCCTGCAACCATGTCTACAATCAGGTGATCTTCCTCGACGACCACGACGAAACGCTCAAGCGTCTCGAAGCCTCGGCCCGGAACATGAACTCGCTGGCGGCCTATTCGCGCTCGAACGCCATCAACCGCGAGTGGATCGAAATGTACCTCAATGAGGCGCATTCGCAGGGGCTGCGCTCCGTAAGGTGCCACTGCAACGTCATGGCATGGGCCGAGAACGAAGCGGAGCTGAAGCGCATCCGCAACGACGTGGGCTCGCAGCTCGCGCTGATGGGATGCACGCCGCGTCATAACACGGTGGACGTTCCGGTGCTGTTCTGGGCGGCGATTCCCGGCAACGAGGCCGACTTCCCCGCCGAGGAGAGTTTTTACACCTTCCTCGATCAGGCGCTCTGTCTTTTCAACGAGGAGACCAACTACCGCTCGTCATTGTCGCCCTTCGGAATCAAGATGTCCGACCGCCTGTCGGGGGTTCCGATTCATCTGGATATCTCGGATCTTCCGATGAAGCGCGGCGTCATCACGAATCGGAATAAATTTATCCTCGGACCGTCGGGCTCGGGCAAGAGTTATCTGACGAACCATCTGGTTCGTCAGTACTGGGAGCAGGGTTCGCATATCCTGCTGGTCGACACGGGCAACTCCTACCAAGGGCTCTGCTCGCTGATTCACGCCAAGACCAAGGGCCGCGACGGGGTGTATTTCACCTACACCGAGGAGGCGCCCATCGCCTTCAATCCCTTCTATGTCGAGGACGGAGTGTACGACGTGGAGAAGCGCGAGTCGCTCAAGACGCTGCTGCTGACCCTTTGGAAACGCGAATCCGAGGAGCCGACGCGCTCGGAGGAGGTGGCGCTCTCGAACGCCGTGAACCTCTACCTCTCGAAGCTCCGCACCGACCGCTCCATCGTCCCCTCGTTCGATACCTTTTACGAGTTCGTCGAAACCGACTACCGGCGGCTTCTGGAGCAGAAGCGCGTGCGGGAGAAGGATTTCGACCTCGAAAACTTCCTGAACGTGCTGGAACCTTACTATAAGGGCGGCGAGTACGACTACCTGCTGAATTCCGACAAGCAGCTGGATTTGCTGGACAAACGTTTCATCGTCTTCGAGCTGGACAACATCTCCTCGAACCGGACGCTGCTGCCGGTGGTGACGCTCATCATCATAGAGACCTTCATCTCGAAGATGCGGCGGCTGAAAGGCGTCCGCAAGATGATTCTCATCGAGGAGTGCTGGAAGGCCCTCACCTCGGCCAATATGAGTGCATATATTAGGTATTTGTTTAAAACCGTTCGCAAGTATTTCGGCGAGGCGGTCGTGGTGACGCAGGAGGTGGACGACATCATCTCGTCGCCCATCGTCAAGGAGTCGATCATCAACAACGCCGACTGCAAAATCCTTTTGGACCAGCGCAAATACCTCTCGAAATTCGACGGCATACAACGTCTGCTGGGGCTGACGGACAAGGAGCGGGCGCAGATTCTCTCTATCAACCTCTCGAACGATCCTAAACGCCGCTATAAAGAGGTCTGGATCGGACTCGGAGGCGTGCAGTCGGCGGTTTATGCCACGGAAACCTCGGTCGAAGAATATCTGACCTATACCACCGAGGAGTCGGAAAAGATGCAGGTGATGGAGCTTGCCGAAAAGCTCGGCGGCGACATCGAAGCCGCCATCCAGCAGTTGGCATGCAAGCGCGAAACGAAAACCGAATCTTAATGCCCGCTGCCATGAAACAGTTGCTTTGGATATGCGCCGGCATCCTGCTGACGTTTACGGCCGTGCTCGGAGCGTTTCACCTCTTCTACGATTACGAATACCGCAAAATCCGTCCCCTGTGCGGAGCATGGCATTCGACGCTCGACGACACGCGGCTGGTGATCGAGCCGTGCGGTGATAAATTCCGCATCACCATCACGCGCCGCGGCACGTCCGAAACACATGCTCTGCACTACAAGGATTGCGTCTATTATACGGCCTACGGCGGACGCCGGATCGATCTCTTTTACACGCCCCCGGCCGATGCACTGCTCCTCGTGCCGGGCGACGCTTTCAAACGAACCTCAAAACTCAAAAACAATGAACAGTAACCAATCGACGCCTGCGTCGGCCGTAGCGGCCCTTCAGCAGGAGATCAGAACCCGCACCGAAGTTATCCGCACCTTGGCGGACCTTCGGGAACAACTCGACGCCGACCGTATCTGCGGAGCGTGGCTCTCGGCGGAAAACAACCTCTCGGCCTCGATACGCCGCATCGGCGAGGGCATGTGGCGCATCCTCGTTTTCGACCACGCGCTCTGCTACAAACGCCTCGTACAGGACGGCATCATCTCACTGCGCCGTCACCGCCTCTGGCTCGGGGCCGATGACGGTAACCGCGTGATCTACGATGCTTCCACCGAGACACTCACCATCGGCTGTTACGGACGTTTCGTTCCGGAGGACTGCATCCGGCGGCAGGAAGACGACGCAATCAGTGCCGAAGCGTGCGACTTCAACGAACCGGCCGAATAATGGAGCGTCATTCGGTATTTCCGGGCTGCCCCAGCAAGCAGGGGCAGCCCTTCGGCGGACTCCGCCTACAATTATACGTCCTCAAATCCGACGGCTATGGAATGGAAAGATAGGATTGCACGGCTATTCCGCCGCAAGCCGGAATGGGAAAGGGAACATCGACGCACGCTCATTGCCCGTCATGCTGAAAATCTGCTCCGGGAACGGGATATACGCAGTATGACAGACCTCGTGCGACGGCACCGGAAATCGGATCTGACCATTGCCGGAATCGGGCTGACAATGAATACAGCGACAGACTGCTTTCTCAGGACGCCCGAAGATGCGGCAGGAAAAGATATGCTGGAACTGATGGAGGCCCTGCGCAGGACGCCGCTTGCGAAAAAGATCGGGCGGCGCCTCGCGGACGTTCCGGCTGACACCGCCCACTCCCTGCACGGCCTGCTGGCCATGCACACCTTTCTCTTGGATGCTTATTTGGAGCAGCATCCCGACAGCAAGCTCCAGCAGCCTCCGATGGACGAGGTGCAGGCAGCAGCGCATATCGTAGACCGGCAGTTCCGCGCCGAGACATTCCGCGAGCTGCGCCATCTGGCAGAAACGAGAGGACGTTATATGCCCTCCTGTTACGTCGTACGCCTCTACGACTGGGACGCCGACATGGGCCGGTTGCAGAAGATGCGCGGGCGGCTGGACGGCCCGGCATGTCCGGACGATCCGCAGCAGGTGTACCAGCTCCGGGAGCGAATCTGGAAGGCGGAGAACCGCATGGTACGGGAAGCCGAGAGGATATTGGAGAGCGATCCGGAAATTCCCCTGCGGCAAACCTACATCGAGAAACTCGATGCCGAGTTGCAGACGTTAGGATGGTTCGCACGCTTCCCGGAAAAGATCGACAGCCCTTATATCAACCTGCAACTGCTCGACAAATACGGTATCGAGTCGGGCATCCCCCGCGAAGACCAGTCCCGGCAGATTGAAAAAGCCTTCCGGGAGTTGGATGCACGGCTCGTACGTATAACCGGGCGGCAGCCCTACGCGGACGATCTGTTCGAATCCCTGCGACAGAAAGGCCCGAAGCCGGAGAAACATATTTCCGGGGTGCGGCAGAAAGAAATCAATTCTGCAAGGGAAGAGCAAACCGAACAGCCGGCTTCGGGTCGGCGGATAAAGCGGTGATGCCCGTCTTCGGGTGAATATCCTCAATAACACAATCAATTCGAGCATGAAACAGAAAATCATTCTGCTGTGTCTGTGCCTCGTCTGCACAGGCCGCAGCACATACGCCCAGTGGGTCGTCTCGGACCCTACGAACCTCGCGCAGGGCATCGTCAACTCCACCAAGCAGGTCGTCGAAGCCGCCAAGAACGGCCAGACCATGTTGCAAAGTTTTCAGGAAACCGTGAAGATTTATGAGCAGGGGAAGCGATACTACGACGCCCTGAAATCCGTCAGCAACCTCGTCCGCTCGGCCCGCAAGGTGCAGCAATGCATCCTCTTGGTCGGCGAAATCTCGGACATCTATGTAGACGGGTATCGCCGCATGGTCGGCGACGAGAACTTCACGCCCGCGGAGCTCGCGGCCATCGCCGCAGGCTACGCCCGCATCATCGAGGAGTCGGCCGGGGAATTGAAGGAGCTGCAGGACATCGTGAACCCTACGGACATGTCCCTGACGGACAAGGACCGTATCGACGTAGTGCAGCGCGTCTACGGCGTCCTGCGGCGTCACCGCGACCTGGCACGCTACTACACGCGCAAGAACATCTCCATATCCCTGCTGCGGGCCGCCCGGAAACGGGACATGGAGGGCGTGCTCTCATTGTACGGAACCGACGAACAACGTTACTGGTAGCCGACGATGGTACACATGCTTTCCCTTACGGAGAATCTGCACACAATTCTCCGGGTGTTATACGACGATATGATGGTGCTGTGCTATCCGATGTCGCAGGTCGCAATGGCCATCGCAGGGATCGGGGCGCTACTCTACATCGCTTACCGCGTCTGGCAGTCGCTGGCCCAAGCCGAGCCTATCGACCTCTTTCCCCTCATGCGGCCCTTCGCCATCGGCATCTGCATCCTGTTCTTCCCGACGCTCGTGCTGGGAAGCCTGAACGGCATACTTTCACCCTTGGTAAAGGCGACGCATTCCCTGATGGTCGGGCAGACGCTCGACATGGAACAATGGCAGGAGCGGCGTGAGCGGCTCGAACTCGAAGGCCGCGAGCAGATGCCCCCGGACAGCTACTATGCCGAAGACGAGGAGATGGAACGCGAACTGAATGAACTGGGACTCGACGACCAAACGCAGCAAGCACTCGATCGTATGAATGAACAGCGGTCCTCATGGTCGGTCAAAGGGATCATCTTCAAATGTCTGGCATGGGTGCTCGAACTGCTCTTCGCCGCGGCGAGCGTTATCCTCGACGTGCTGAGGACCTTTTACCTGATCGTCCTCTCGCTGCTGGGGCCGATCGCTTTCGCCATTTCCGTGTTCGACGGTTTTCAGTCCACGCTGACGCAATGGCTCACGAAGTATGTCTCGATCTACCTGTGGCTGCCGATCTCGGATCTTTTCTCGGCGATCATCGCACGTCTGCAAAGTCTCGCCATGCGACACGATGCCGAACTGATGGCCGGAGGCTACAACTGGTATGTGGACTGGTCGAACAGTCTGAATCTGATCTTCATGCTCGTAGCCGTCTGCGGATACCTCTGCATCCCCTCGATCGCCTCGTGGGTCGTGCAGGCGAACGGATTCGCCGCCTATAACAAGACCGTCTCGAAAATGACCTCGCTCGTAAGCGCCGGAGCCGGATGGACGGCCGGCAAAGCATGGGCCGGGGCCAAAGGCGCCGGCTCGGCGGCATTATCGGGCGGTAAGGCTGTGGGGCGTGGTATCATGAACGGCGCCCGGCTTATTTTCAGAAAATAAAATAACTCGTTATTATGGAATTCAAGTGTTTAACGAACATCGAAACATCCTTTCGGCAGCTGCGCATGTACGCTTTCGTCTTCGCCGGAATCTGCGCCGTCGTAACCGTGGCGGCAGTCTGGATGTCCTACTCCTTCGCCGAACGGCAGCGGCAGAAGATCTACGTGCTGGACAATGGCCGCTCGCTGATGGTGGCGCTCTCGCAGGACCTCGCACAGAACCGTCCCGTCGAAGCCCGCGAGCATGTGCGGCGCTTCCACGAACTCTTCTTCACCCTCTCGCCCGACAAGGCGGCCATCGAGTCCAATGTCGGACGCGCCTTGCAGATGGCCGACAAAAGCGCCTTATCCTACTACAAGGTTCTGCAGGAAAAGGGATTCTTCAACCGCCTGATCGCAGGCAACGTCTCGCAAATGGTCAAGGTCGACAGCATCCGCTGCGATTTCGACCGCTATCCCTACGAGGTTACGACCTTTGCACGGCAGCGTATTCTGCGCGAAAGCACCGTCACGGAGCGGTCGCTCGTCACGACATGCCGTCTGGTGAACGTCTCCCGCTCGGACAACAACCCGCAGGGCTTCATGGTCGAAGCGCTGAACATCGTCGAGAACAAAGACATTGCGACCTATGACCGCTAAACCGCATTCCCTGCGCTGCCGCATCCGTTGGGTGCGGCGGTCGCTGCGGCGCCGGCACGACACGCTCGCGCCCTGCATCCGGGAACGGATCGTACTCGCGGCGCTCGTCCTGCTTCTCTTCCTTTACCTTTGGCTCCTGTTCGCAGCGGACATGGGATCGGAGTTAGAGATCGGACATCCCGAATTATTACATCTTAAACCGTAAACCATTATGACAGAAAACAAGAATCCATGCAGCGACCCTTCGGCGGAGTTCGAACGGCAGCGCAAACGCAAGGTACTGCTCTTCACGGCGATCCTCGGATGTATATTCCTCGTCGCGATGTGGCTTATATTCCGACCTGCGCCCGTCAAGCCCCAAGAGGGGGCCGCGGGGATCAATACGTCGGTCCCGGACGGCAAGGCGCAGGCCACCGTCGGAGACAAACGCAAAGCCGCGGAACAGCTCCGCAGCGAGGAGCAGCAGCAGAGACGCATGATGACACTCGGCGACAACTCGTTCTCGCTGCTGGACGACGGGCTCAAACCTGCCGAGGAGCCTGCACCGGCGGACAACCCCGCACTGCGGGCCTCCGAGGCCAACCGGGCCATGCAGCGGCAGGTGCAGGGCTTCTACGCCGCTCCGCAGCGCAATGCCGAGGTCGAAGCCCTGAAAGAGCAGGTCACGGCCCTGCAATCCCAGCTCGACGCCGAGCGGCAACAGCCCGACCCGCTGGAACTGGCCGAGGAGCAGTACAAGCTCGCCCGGAAGTATCTCGGCGGCGGAACGGCCGCGGGTGAAGAAGCAGTTGAGCCGACAAAGCAGCGGCGGAATTCGCGCCTGTCCGTCATGCGGCCCGTGCGGGAGGGTGAGGTCGAAGCTTCGACGCTCGACCCGCGGGCGGATTTCACCGTCGAACGTAACTTGGGATTTCTCACAGCGGCAGGTGGTGTCGCGCATGCCGATATTCCGACCGTCAAAGCCTGCGTAGCTCAGACGCAGGTCATACGTACCGGAAGCACCGTGCAGCTGCGACTGCTGGAAGCCGTGCGTATCGACGATATGGTGATTCCCCGCAACACCCCGTTATACGGTCTTGCGACGATCGCCGGAATGCGGCTGCAAGTCACGGTGTCGTCCGTCGAATACGGCGGGCGGATCTTTGCCGTCGAAGCCGTGGCTTACGACCTCGACGGCCAGCCGGGGCTGAACGTCCCGAACTCCCGCGAACGGACGGCCCTCAAAGAGGCGCTGGCGTCCGTAGGACAGACTGCCGGGACGAGTGTAAACGTCACCCGTTCGGCCGGGCAGCAGGTGTTGTCCGAGCTGGCGCGCGGAGGATTGCAGGCTTCGTCGCAGTATGTCGCCGGGAAGCTCCGCGAGGTGAAGATAACCCTCAAAGCCAACCATCAGCTATTATTGATTTCAAAACAGCAGTAAAATGAAAAGAGACCTTATTTATCTGCCCCTGATCGTCTCCGCAATCTGGGCAGCACACGCTACGGCGAAGGCCATGCAGGACGGGCCACAACAGATCGAACCCCGAAAGATCGAAGCGGGATTCACCAAGACTGTACACATCCTCTTCCCGTCGCCTGTCACGTATATCGACATCGGCTCGATGGACATCATCGCCGGCAAGGCCGATGGAGCCGAGAACGTCGTGCGCGTGAAAGCCGCCGTGCGGAATTTCGCAGCAGAAACAAACCTGACGGTCATCACCGAAGACGGCGGATTTTTCACTTTCGATGTCTATTATGCCGAGAATCCGGCTGTCTCGACCGTCAATCTTACAGTGCAGGATCAGCAGACGGAAGGTGTGAAGAAACCGGATGCCGCAGGCGATTATCAGCCGACGGCCCCAGCATCCGAGGGACGGGTGCTGCTGCGCGAGGTAGGGCGCGAGAAACCTGCGACCATAAAACGCATGTTGAGCGACATATACCGGCAGAACCGCACGGATGTGAAAGGCATTCGCACGAAAAAGTACGGCATCGGGGTCGAAGTGCTGGGGATTTACGTGTTCAATGACGTGATATACATTCACTCCTGTATCTCGAACGACACGAATATCTCTTTCGAGGTGGATGCGCGGCGATTCATCGTAGCGGATCGCAAACTCGCCAAGCGCACGGCACAGCAGCAGACGCCGCTCGAAGTCCTGCGCGTATGCAACGACCCGGCAGTCGTGAGGGGACACCAGCGGCAAAGGACGGTATTCGCACTGCCCAAGCTCACAATCCCCGACGACAAGGTGCTTTTACTGGAGATCATCGAGAATAACGGAGCCCGGCATCAGACGGTGGAGATAGCGGCCAAAGAATTGTTGGATGCGAAACTACTGTAAGGAGACGAGCTATTGAGTCCGGTGCGGAAGTTTTTATGCATCGGAGGAAACGCTTCGAACCCGCAGCGCTCTTTTGGTCTTTCCTTCTCATGGTCTCTTTGAAGGAAGAGATTCAGACATGGTTTCGCATGCGACGGCCATGAAAGACTGTTTCCTACCGGGAATTCGTTTCCGAAAATCAGACACCCCGATGCGGTTCTCAGGCCGTACCGGGGTGTCTTTCATGTAGCTTGCGGGAACTCAGTATTCATCCTCGTTGAAGAAATTTATCTATATTGATTATCAGCATATTATACAATAATAAGTGAAATTTACGCAAACAAACCGCACTATCTGAAACAGTCTGAAGCGATAGGAAGAATAGTTGGACAAACAAACTTTGGTATCCTACCACATTACCACCTACCTGGAGAAGGAGTAATGGATAATGGTTTCAAGAATTTGTTTTCAACTATCTCCTTGTGACAATCGTCACGGATTTTTTTCTTAATGTAGCTATGTAAGTCTTGACAGAAAACTCTGTGCCCTCACTTGTCCGTAATTTGGCGTTAGTAGTAGCTTTGTGAAATATCTCCCAAAAATCATCTTCAATCAAGTCAGATGAGACTTCATTGATGAATTTATGGTTGTATGAGTTTCCTATGAGGTATAAAGTCTCGATAGGCTGTGTAATTTTCCGAATGTTATTGATATAGATTTGCTTGCCTTCCTCTTCGATTTTATGTTGTTTGCCAACAATTCTGATTGCGAATTTCGAATACTCTCCGCTATGCTCCAAATTGGAGTATTCTCCTGTCTTACGGTTTGCAAGAGTTAAGAGGAATGAAATAAGGGCATCAACTTCATTATAGATCTTATTACGATTAACGCCTTTGCCAAATATCTTCTCGCCGAGAAATGTCATCTCAGTAATAAACACCGGAAAAAATAGCCCACTTGTATCAATTTTTTCGAATTTCGCGTAAAGTTTATCAATTGAACCCTTCTCAAGTCCGTCACGGAGATAGGTTTGAACAAAAGCATCCATAATATCGTGTCCTGCTTTTTCCAGAGCCTTATATGACACAAATAAATCAATCGCGTCTTTTTGGTAGGGTGCTAAATATGTTTTGGCCTTCTTTAATACCTCGCGAGAAACGAATGTATATGTGGCATTGACGATATTTCTGTTCTGGTTAGTACTTTTGTGCATCCGAAGAACGAGAACCCCGGATTTTAGAAAGGCTTCTGGTGTAATTTCTTCGTCAATCCAATCAATATTAACCCTTTGCGCATCAAGATTAGGAACGTTGGCATTGAGTTTGGCTATGAATCCGTTGATGGTAGATTGGATATTATATTTTACAAATTGCTTGTCGGCTCCTTTATATATAGCCTTGAACAACCTATAAAAAATGGATGCCCACTTATCTAAAATCTCAGGATGAGTAAAGATATACCAAACTGTTCCACCGCCCGCGGCGAAACACAAGATGCTGATAGGGACGTTGATATTAATGTTTATCATTATTTCTCGTTAAAATAGTTATTCATTTTACAAATACACTCAGAATTGTCACAGACAAATTTGATGGTTCCGCTTTCTGGAAAAACGGATGCGATGTTATCTAAGGTGATCGGTTGACTGCAAAATTTGCATTTTTCAGTACCAGATATAACATTCTCATAAACTCCAATATTCTGCAAAAATAATTGAAATTTATCTTCGTAAACAGCCTTAATAGCATCATTGGGTTTTAACAATTTGCTCATATTTGAGGTAAATGTGGATTATCCGATATATTTTTTCAATGACATTCTTCTATACGATACAAATGTACTAAAAACAATTCTATTTATCGAATATAATTCCCTATGTTTGCATTATTAAATCAAGACATAATATGAAACTTAATAGGATAAAAGCAGTATTGGCAGAGAAAGGGATTTCCCAGACATGGTTGGCAAAGCAACTTGGTAAAAGTTTCAGTATGGTGAATGCTTATGCATGCAATAGGATTCAACCTAATTTGGAGACTCTTCAGCAGATAGCTGTTATCCTACAGGTAGATTTAAAAAACCTGATAACCGATAAAGAAGAAAGGTGAAACTCATGGAATATAAATTCAATGAAAATACACGTGTGCAGGTTCCTGCCGCCATGCATTTGTGTAGGCTTGGATATACTTATTTGGACAATATAACAGAATATGACAGTAAAACAAATATTCTGACGGATGTGTTTTTGCGCAGCGTTCAACGTTTGAATCCAGAACTGTCCGAGTTACAGGCAAAACAATTGCTGAATGAAATTATATTGATACTTGACAATAATGACCTTGGAAGGGAGTTCTATAACAAACTGTCTTCCAACAGTAATATCAAACTAATAGATTTCCAAAATGCCGATCGTAACGAATGGCATGTAACCACTGAATTTGAGTGTGAGAATCAGGATAGCGGAGATAGTTTTAGACCGGACATAACATGTTTTGTAAACGGACTCCCATTAGCTTTTATTGAGGTTAAGAAACCGAATAATCATGACGGTATTCTTGCAGAAAGGGAGCGTATCAACAGGCGGATGCGTAATGAAAAGTTCCGAAGATTTCTGAATGTTACCCAGTTGATGATATTTTCCAACAATCAGGAATATGACAATGAAAGCAGAGTTCCGATTCAAGGTGCATTCTATTGCTGTACGTCCAAGAACAAAGCTTTCTTCAATGTCTTCCGTGAAGCTGATAAAGGGTATGTAGCAGGGTATCCTTATAAGGCTGTATCTGACGATACGGAGAAACAGATATTGCAACACAGAAATTGTATAGTTATCAAGAACCTACCTGAATATAATACAAACAAAGATGTTAATACTCCGACTAACAGGATTCTAACATCAATGCTTAGTAAGGAACGTTTTCTGTTTTTATTGAGATATGGTTTTGCTTATGTGGACAAGAAGATCGAGCTGGAAGACGGTAGTAAGACAACCCAGTTGGAAAAGCATATAATGCGTTACCAGCAGCTTTTTGCCTCTTTTGCCATCCGAAAGAAATTGGATAATGGAGTCAAAAGCGGGATTATCTGGCATACACAAGGTAGCGGAAAAACAGCCTTGGCATATTATTCCGTACGTAGTCTGACTGATTTTTATGCAGCAAAGAAAACCGCCGTGAAATTTTATTTCATCGTAGATCGTCTTGACTTGATGGAGCAGGCTAAGGATGAATTCGTGGCAAGAGGAATGTCTGTCAGAACGGCTAACAGTAGGGACGAATTGATGTCAGATATACGCAGTACAAATTTGACGGAAAATGCAGAAGGAAAAGCGGAGATAATGGTGGTCAATATTCAGAAATTCAAACAGGACTCCGCTAAAATACAGATTGACTCCAATTACAATACCCGTTTGCAGCGTATATTCTTTATCGACGAGGCCCATAGAGGTTATAACCCACAAGGAAGTTTCTTGGCAAATCTGTTGTCGGCTGATAAAGATTCTATAAAGATTGCTTTAACAGGTACACCTTTGCTGAAAGAGGAAAGGGAGTCATGGCGTATATTCGGTGATTATATTGACACGTATTATTATGACAAGTCAATAGCAGACGGCTATACTCTGAAACTTATGAGAGAACCTGTAGAAACAATCTATAAAGAGAAAATAGAGAGTATTCTTGACAAACTGGCAGGTGGTATTGAAGTCAGAAAGAGTGATATTGACCGCAACAAGATTATTGAGCATGAATCTTATCTCAATGCATTGATAGACTATATTATTGCTGATTTCCGACGGTTCCGTATTGAACAGGCTGATGATACGGTGGGGGCGATGATTGTTTGCAAGACCAATCCGCAAGCTCGTGAAATGTATCGTTTGTGGCAGGAACGTTTCAACATGGCTTTGTATATAGGAGAGAAACATGATGAAAATCTGATGATGGCTGCTGAACCGATGGTTGCTTACGGACACCATACAAAACCGCTGAGGGCTTCTTTAATCTTGCATGATGAAGGAGACAAAGAAGAACGTAAGGCATACATTGATGAATACAAGAAGAAGCTATCGGTTGATATCTTGATTGTCAATCAGATGCTCCTGACTGGATTTGATGCTCCCCGCTTGAAGAAACTCTATTTGGGACGTAGCCTTGACGGACATGATTTGCTGCAGGCATTGACCAGAGTAAACAGGCCTTACCATAAATTTAAGTATGGTTATGTCGTTGATTTTGTGAATATCAAGGAGAATTTTGATGCTACCAATGACCGCTATCTGCGTGAATTGAACCGTACTGCAGATATTGAAGAAACAGGTGAAAAGGAAACAGTTGGAGACGCTCTCATTGTAGATAAGGAGCAGATTATAGAACAGATAAAGGAAATCCGCAGTATTTTATTCAATTTTACTTGCGATAATCCTGAAGAGTTCAGAAAGGAAATAGATGAGATTGACAATAAAGAAAATCTATATACACTCCGTTCTACTCTTGAAAATGCAAAGGCAATCATAAACCAAATAAGAGCATTTGGAGATGAAGAACTTAAAGAGAAGATCGATAGTCTTCCCCAAGGGACTGTTCCTACACTCATAACAGAGGTTTCGCACCGCATAGAACGGATGAATCTGCTGGAAAATACCGAACATAAGGCAGATGTGTCCGGGATTATCAATGTTGCTCTTTCCGAACTGGAATTTGAGTTCAAAAAGGGTATTTCTGAGGAATTGCGTATTATTGTCAATGACATACGGGAACGTTGTGAAAGAGTACAGGCAGAATTTGAAGCCAACTTTGATAGAACTGAAGACAAGTATGTGATTTTAGCTGACGAGTTTCGGGAATATTTCAGGAAGAAAGGTTTTATCCCTCAAAGTACTCAAGATGCAAAAGAAAGCATTGATTATATGGATGCGGTGATGAAGAAAATTCGTGAAATCAACCGTCGCAACAATATACTCAAAAAGAAATACCAGGGAGATGAGCGATTTGTCCGTATTCACAAACGCATTGAGGAAGAAAATGAAAAGCGCGAAAAACCTATTATTTCTAAAGCCGAATACGAAATAGCAGAAAGTCTGTCAAAAATGAAACGTGAGATTGATAGCCGGATTTACCTTGATATTAACATCATTGCGAATGAAAACAGTTTCAAGAGAGACACGTTGGCTATGATAGGCCATCAACTCATAGATTTGGGAATAAATGCAAGTATCTCTGACCGCAAGTTTATCAACAATCTCATTGCAAATGAATATATAAACCAATACAATCAAGTTCACTTAAGATAATATGGATGCAAATACCCAGAATATATCAGAAGCTACGATAGCCCTTATCGACTCATTGAAATCGACCACTTCCCATTTCGGCCTTGCCAATAGCGGAGGTGAGTACAAGATCATTACGGAAATGTTCCTGTACAAGTATTTCAATGACAAATTCGGATATGAGGCAAAACGTGATAAAATCTATGGAGAAAGATTGAGCAAAGCCGACAAGTGGGATGCTGAATATGATAAATTTACGGAAGAAGAAGTCGAAGATTTGTTCAGCTATCTTCCAGCATCTGTTCCTTTGCTTAAACCTGAACATACATTAGCGCATTTGTACAATACCTCCGGAGCAGGAGATTTTTCTACAAGGCTGGATGCTACACTGATTGATATTGCCAATCTGAATGCAGATACTTTTTCTGTTGTAACTTCCGGGAAAAGCAGGGTCAATATATTTAGTGCGCTTACACAGTTTGTAACAGATCCGCAGAAAAGGGATGAGTTTGCACGTTCATTGATGAGTTCCGTTGCGTCATTCAATTTTGAAAGTGTTTTTGCAGAAAAATATGACTTCTTCTCACGAATATTTGAGTATCTTATAAAAGATTACAATAACGCAGGAGGCGGAAAATATGCGGAATATTATACTCCAAGGGCAATTGCGCAGGTAATGGCTCGTCTGTTGGTGGACGATAATGCTGACTTGCGGGGTATGACCTGCTATGACCCATCAGCAGGAACGGGTACTTTGCTTATGGCCTTGGCTCATCAGATAGGGGAAGACCGTTGTACGATCTTCAGTCAGGATATATCTGAAAAATCCAGTGAGATGCTTCGATTGAATCTCATCCTGAACAATCTCTCAGGAAGTCTTCCGAATGTTGTACAAGGTAATACGCTTACAGAACCATACCATAAGGAAGAAAACGGGGCGCTCCGAAAATTCGATTTCGTCGTGTCCAATCCGCCATTCAATCTGGATTTCTCAGATTTTAGAGATACATTGGCTTCTGATACGGTGCGTTTTTGGGCGGGAGTCCCATCTGTGCCGGCAAAGAAGAAAGATTCAATGTCTATCTACTTGTGTTTTATCCAGCATCTCATCAATTCGCTGAAAACAAATGGCAAGGGGGCTATTGTCATTCCTACGGGATTCATTACAGCCAAAAGTGGTGTTGAAAGAAAAGTCCTGACGAAAATTGTAGATAACCGTTGGGTGTATGGCTGTATTTCTATGCCAAGTAATGTGTTCGCAAATACAGGTACGAATGTTTCCGTCCTGTTCTTTGATAAATCGGCCTCTGCCAAGAAAGTCATATTGATTGATGCAAGCAAGTTAGGAGAGGAATACAAGGAAGGGAAAAATAAAAAACGTAGATTGCTAAAGGATGATATTGACTTAATTGTCAATACATTCAAAAATAAAGAAGCCGTAGAGGATTTTTCGGTTGCGGTAAGCTATGATGAAATAAAGGAAAAAGGTTATTCGTTATCTGCCGGACAGTATTTCGACATCAAGATTGACTATGTGGACATTACCGAAGAAGAGTTCAATAACCGCATGGCAAACTATAAGGCTGAACTGTCACGGCAATTTGCGGAGAGCCATCGTCTGGAGGAAGAGATAATGAAGCAGTTGGACGCTCTGCACTTTAACGTAAATGTTGGGAATAATGAGTAAAGAATTGACCATCATAGATAAAGACTACATCCGGTGGGTGGAAGACCTTAGTGTACGCTATCGTCAAAGTCAAATTAGAGCAGCGGTGAGGGTTAACCGTGAGTTGCTTAAATATTACTGGGAACTTGGTCGTGACATAGAAGAGATGCGTGTGGAAGAACGATGGGGCGAGAAAGTCATCAAGAATCTTTCTGTGGATTTACAACGCAGGAATCCCAACTCGACAGGTCTTTCCCGAACCAACATATATTACGCAAAGAAATTCTATCTGCTTTATTCTCAGTATTTAAAAGTTGTCCCACAAGCTGTGGAACAATTAGAAGAGAGAAAAGTGCCACAACCTGTGGCAGAATCTTCGAAACCTGTCCCGCAAGCTGTGGGACAATTGGAAGAAATGCTTTTTTCCATACCTTGGGGACATCACCGTTACTTGATGGACAGGTACGGTAAAGAACCGGCAAAGGCTCTCTTCTATGTGAGAAAGACGATGGAAGAGGGTTGGAGTCGCGACACATTGCTCAACTTTATGGACAACGGCCTGTATGAACGGGAAGGAAAGGCTTTGACAAACTTCACCCGCACATTGCCGGACACGACCAGCGATCTTGCACAAGAACTGACAAAAGACCCTTATAACTTTGCATTTACAGGAATAACTCAACCTTATAATGAGCATATTCTCAAAGATGCGCTGCTTGCCAATATCTCGCAATTCCTGCTGGAGCTCGGTACTGGATTCGCATACATAGGCAAAGAGTATAGACTTCAAATCGGACAAAAGGAGAAATTTATTGATCTGCTTTTCTACAACTTAAATCTATCATGCTATGTAGTGATTGAAGTGAAAATCGGCGAATTTGATTTTCAAGACCTCGGACAGTTAAGTGGCTACGTGGTCGCTTGTAATCATATTCTTAGAAAAGAGGGAAGAGATAATCCTACAATCGGTTTGCTTATTTGCCGCCAAAAGGATTCAATGCTTGCCCAATACGCATTGGAAGGCAGCAATCTCCCATTGGGAATATCTGAATATGAGCTATCAAAGCTTTATCCGGAAAAAGTGGAGGGAACTATGCCTACTATCGAAGAGATTGAGGCAAGATTAGGTGAAAATCTAGATGGAAAACAAACTGAATTATGATTGACAACCTGGTTCAATGGGCTACCTTATTAAGCCCAATAATTAGTGTAATTGCTATAATTGTCGCACTACATGTAGCTCGCAGTTCATCGAAGGATGCACAAAAGCAGATTGCTGCAATTCGTCACTTGCTTGATGTATTCGTAGCTGCTAATAATCTGGATATAGTAGAAGCACAACGAAAATATCAACAGCAACTTGTAGAATTGGATAAAGAGATTGAAGATGCTCAAATGGAGATTGATACAGTATACCCTTTTGTAGGAGGAGCAAGAATTGACCATATCATAGCAGCTCAAGAAAAAGCAGAACAGAAAGCGCATCTCGATCAGTTATTGGCCAAGCGCAGGGAGATTGAGGTAAATCTATCTTTAATTCAAGATTATGTTAAAAAAGCAACACGGTAAATGGAATTGAAAAAATATAAACTTGGAGAAATCCTTGATGTTACAAGAGGGGCAAGTCTCAGTGGCGAATTTTATGCCACCGAGGGTGAATACATCCGTCTGACTTGTGGTAACTTTGACTATCAGAATAATTGCTTCAAAGAGAATAAGTCCAAAGATAATCTCTATTATACAGGTGACTTTCGGTCTGAGTTCTTAATGAAAAAAGGAGATATTATCACTCCTTTGACAGAGCAGGCTATTGGTCTGCTTGGTTCAACTGCTATTATTCCCGAAAGTGGCAAATATATCCAAAGCCAAGATGTAGCAAAAATTATTTGCAAGGAAGACTTGTTAGACAAGGATTTTGCATTTTATCTTATATCCTCTACTTTGGTCAGACAACAACTAAGTGCAGCTGCCCAACAAACAAAAATTCGCCACACTTCACCAGATAAAATTAAGGATTGCACCGTGTGGATTCCTGAATTGGCGGAACAGAAACGCATTAGCAAGTTGCTTCGTAGTCTTGACTGCAAAATAGAACTTAACAGAGTTATAAATCAGAATTTACCGATACTTGACCGTTCATCAGAAGCGGTAGAAGTCCATCACGCTGCTTAATTAGATTATCTATTTCTTCTCCTAATATCATTTGTCTATCAAACATAGGGGAACATATCTTATCAAAAGCTCTTATAACTTCATGTGAAGGAATAATAATAGGCAGACTATATAGGTCTTCTTTAGTAATAGACCCAAATGTTGTACCTGCTGCATTTCTTTGTTCAAAAGCAATTCTTAGGTCATTTAATATATAATACAAGTGCGTCGTAGATCCTAATTTTGAATTAATTGCAGATAAGCCACGACCTATACAACAATCATTATTTGCTATATTTATAGATCCAACTGGGGCACGAACACTCATTAGTATATCACCTCTTTTTGCATATCGAGAAGGTGCTGTTGTGTATTGTCTAACCGAGGGAAATCTCATACCAAAATCCGTGCTTCCTTGATAAAAAAGCATACCTTCTCCAACTTCATTATAGCTGGATCCATCAGGAGATTGCCCCATTGTTATATTTGCAATGTCGATAAGCATTCCATTATTCCATCCTTGAGGAATTTCCCGTTTCAGTTTCTCATTCCAAACCATCTTACCGCCACTTGACTTATACGGTTTGCCCTCCTCATTCGGGAAGTCAAACTGCACAAACCAGTAATCGTAGAGTTGCTTTGCCATTGCTTCTAAATTCTGATTTATCGGTTTGCATTAACTTAATTATTAGGACAACCACAAGAATTTGCAGCTATCCTAATGATTTATTTTGGAGTTACCTGCGTATAGTTTTTCTTTGAGAATTACGGGCAACTTGCACTGCGTACATCAGGCATCTCCGTTTATACTCATCGTCCTCTTCATCCGGTCTGCGACCATCCCAACGAAGGTCTGAGTCGGAATTACCACCACCACCTCCGGAAGAAACAGGTATCGGTTGCCCACTGATGAGCGCATCGGCTACTGCAAAAATCATATTGCGAACTGAAGGTATAGCCAACTGGCCGAGCAATGTATTCAGTTCTGACTCCAAATTTTCGTTTGCGTCTGAAAGAGTTTTATTCTCTCGTCTCAACTGATAAAATTCACCGTAATCCGCTAGAACATTATTCTGGGCGGCTTCAACCTGTCGGGCTGCATCATTTCTGTATAGGGATTCTATCTTCCGAACAATTTCGGTAAACTGCTTGGAGATAGACCGATTCTGACGCTCAATCCATTTGTCCGTACCGAACAATGGTACTTTCTCTGTAATTTGCGGTGGAGTGAAATCGACCTTGTGGTTACGGAACGGCTGGACAACAGAACGGACTTTTGCTGCATCCTTTGTCAGTTGCTCCAATTCCTGCTCCTTTACTTGAAGTTTACCTGCTTTGTCGTCCAATTTAGACTGATACTCTGCAATGAGCTTCTGTATATCCGTTTTCTGCGCCTCATATTTGTCAAGAGTTATCTTGCCGGAAGCGAGTGCTTCATCAATTTCTTTAAGCCGGGTTCTACCGGCAAGTATTTCCCGTTCAAGTTTCCGTATCATTGTTTGTAATCCTTTGACCGCTTTCTCTGCCTGCTTCGCCTCTTTAGTAAGTTTCCGGATATAGTCGCGCTTGTGCAAGTGCTGCACATTGCGACCGTCAATACTGTCGCCCCGATCAAGACCGTATTTGCTGCCGACCTCTTCATAAAGAGAGGTGTGCATTTCCCTAAGGATTCGACCGTATTCAAATCGTTTTTTCCCGAACTTCGCCGACCACATGACGCATTCGTGTCCGCTTTTGGCTCGTTGTCCGACAGGAACGATCAAGGCATGGATATGCGGACTGCTCTCGTCGAGATGAACCTGAAAGCCGATGATGTTCTCCTGCCCGTATCGTCGGGCGCACCAGCCATAAACGTCTTTTGCCCATTGTTCGATTTCCGGGCACCGCTGGAGGTGGCTGTTGTCCGCCTCCTTGTCCAGATTGACGGCTTGGTCTCCGAATGCCATTTCGAGAGTGCGGTCGTGGTTGCCGCCGAATATGAATCTGGCACAACAGTTCGGCTGTATCTTGCTGTCGGCCTTGAACGGATGCCAATCCAGCTCCGCGAGCCTGTCCATAAGCCGCACCTCAAGAGACTTTTGCTGATAGCCCAACGGATGGATCTTCCCGTCGGGCCCGATCTCGAAATTCAATCCCATACGGCTCTTGTCGTAATGGTTGGTCGGGTCCTGATTCTTTCGCTCAATCTTGTCATCATCCCAGCGTCGTTCATTTTCATTGGCCTCCGCCGTGCCGAATGATTTCCCGGCTTCGACGTGCATGGCCTGCTTTATATCTGTATTCATAATCGATGTTCATTTGATAAATGGTTCTTGTTTGAGCTTGCTCACTACGGGTCGGAGTCTGCCGAATCCCGACGGGACTTTCTTGCCGGCAGGCAAAAAGTCCTTATTGTGTTATGGACTTTCCCTGTAAACTCCCGAAATCACGCTCGGGTTACTCGACCAGTTCCAGATCCAGTTCGTCAATGAGCAGTTGCAATGCTGGATTACGCTGTATCATCTGTTGGAGTATCTGGCGTTGTGTCGGGACGGTCAGAAAGAAGTCCGCTATGTCCAGACCACGGCAGCGCTGTTCGTCGGTGGCCAGGCGTTCCAGCATATCGGAGATAACCGCCCGTTTGCAGATGTCGGCCAGCAGGGCGGATTTCTCCCGCCATCGTTCCGTCGCCCCCAGATCGGGAATGAGAGTTACCTCTCTGTCCCGAAGAACGGACATTGCCTCCCGGTTGAAACTGCCATTCTTCCCGCCCGTTGCCAGCCAGATGTAATCCGGTATGAAGTGGCACATGACGACGGCAGTCTTCTCGCTCTCGACCAGCATCACCGGCGCCGAGGTGGAGCGGTTCAGCAGGTGTTCGCCGAAGAGACATTGCCGGAGACGGAAGTCCGGCAGATGCAACTCCGAATGCACCCAACTGACATACGCCCAAGGCTCCTTTATCCGATGCCCGGTAACGGGATCGTACAGCATGATTTTCCCGGTCCGTACCTGTCCTGACCGGTTCGTCTGCCAGAAGATGGTAGCACCACCCCATTTGGATGAGGTGCCGATGCGGTATAACCGGAACAGATGCTGAGTCTCCTCCTCTCCGAATGTCTGGCAGAGGAAGCGATACAGGGGGTTGATCTCATAGTGCGACAGGCTCCGTCCGACCACATCGACGGAGATAAAAGAGGGAACGGGATGGGGCGTTTCACGCTCGGCAGCCCTTGGCAAGATGCGACGATCGGCTCTGCCGCCGTCCGGTTGAGACTGCACATCGGGATTGTCCCGGAAATACTCTCGCGGTGTGTAATGATACCCGCAGGAGTTTTCATGGTCACATTTGCCCACCGTGTCCGGAAACCGGATGATGCCTTCTTCATCGACATAGCGGACGAAGCAGCGGCTTTTACCGCAGTTGGGGCAACTGATCTTGCTCCCGTAACGGTATTTCTGGAGATGGAATCTGTACTCACTCATGGCCGCGCGGATTTTCATCGTTTGCACACTGCACTTTTGCACTTTGACACCTGATCCCTCCCGTTTCGCCGTCCGAAAGTGCAATAGTGCAAGGTGCAGCCGGTTTGTTCGGACAGAGTTTGCGATACGTCCCGTGGTCGATCTTCTCCAGGAGGGGATTCGGCTGGCAGCACAACTTTTTCAGCGCATAATAGACCGAGCGTCTTGACAGCTCGACCCGCTTTCCCGCGACGGTCGCGTCGCCGGCCGTGAAGGTGTCGCCCAGCAGCGACAGCCACGCCTCTTTGGACTCGCCGATATTGCTTGCGACAATCAACTCCTGAATCCTCCGATAGGTCTCCTCATAATAGCCGATCATCCGAATGGCCGCCTGTACGGATTCGAGGTCTACGCATTGCATACCGCCTCCGTCCGTCACCCATTTCAACACCTGGAACACCAGCGAAAGCCGGGCGGCGTTGCCGTTGAGTTTCATCTTGCGGCTCTCCACCTCCGCATCGTCCTCAATGGCGTTCACTTCCTCGATGATGCCGTTGTACCAGTTGTAGAAATACTCCTCCGCGTCGTCGGCCATATTCAGCACAACACCCGTCGGATACGGGAGGTTCACAATCCTGTCCAGTACCTCCCGCCACTGTCCGACAAGATCCGGCTGCGCAATGGTACCGTCGTTGCGCTTCCAGCCCGAAATTCTCCGGTCTTTCGGATAGACGAACAGAAAGCGGTCGAGCAGTCCGTTTGCCATGTATTCGGTCCGGAAGATTTCCGGCAGCAGATTGGTCTGCACCGAACCGATGATGTTGATGCACGGATTCTTGATAAGGATTGGCCGGACTTCCGACTTGCGGATCACCTTCAACGGTTGGCCGCTGTAGGCCGTCAGCAGGTCTTCGATGAGGTTGTTCCGGTTGTTGTACCGTTTCACGGAGTTGAACAGCGCACGAATCTCATCGACCACCAGCGCAATGCCGCGCGGGTTGTACTGGTGGATGCTCATCATCGCCTCGGGCGTGAAGTCCGAGATGACAGTCGTTACCAATTGCGGCTTCCGGAGCAGCGTGCAATCCTCCGCCTCACCGCCGCGCCGGTTTCCGAACGAGGCAAGCACCCTTTCATAAGTGTTCCACTCCTCGTTGTACTTCTCGTACATCCGGTCGTCGTGCTCGCGGATCGGTTTGTAAAGGAAACCCAGCGGCGGTGTCTTGCCGAGCCCCGGCCTGCCGACCAGCATCATGTAGATGGAGGGGCTGGTCTTCCATTCTCCCTTTATTCGGATCCGGCAGGAGTTCCCGATGGCCGTTGCCACCGCCGACAGCAGGATGGAGGCCGTATATTCGACATTGAAGTTCTCGTAACGGGCCAGGTTCAGAACGAGTTTCTGAATCCTCGCAGGGAAGGCATCCAACGGCAGACCCGTTTCGGGGATACGCTCCACCTCCAAGCGGAGCATATTGGTCAGTTGCAACCGGTCATACATGGGAACCTCCTTCCTGATCGGACGGCATGATGCCGGAGGCAAACGCCTCGTAGTGGAAACGGCGCAGGAAGCGGTCGACATCCGCCTGCGTGTACCAGTATTTGTCGCCTTCGCGCGAGTAGCCGAGATAGCCGTTGTCGCGCAACTTTTTCAGATACTTATCTTTAATGTTCAACATCTCCATCAAAGACTTGTTATCATAAAGACGATGCCCACTTTCATGAGCCAGAGGCGGCAGTTTCTCCTGTTTCTCTACTATGCTGAGAATCTTTTCAAGCAATTCCCGGTCGCATCGTTTCTTTTCTTCATTTAATTTTTGAGCCATAGTATATCATCGTATTATGGCTTAACCTTCCTTATGCACACTCGGACTGTAAGCCGGGTTTACGTGCTATGATACGACTGTGCACATCGTACCAAAAGCACGATGCAAAGGTTCAAACTCATTAGGAATCTTGATATTAGAATGAATTAGATACTATGTTAGAGATCGTGTTAGAGTTGTATATAACACGGAGGTGATGAGCTTATAACCTGCTGCTTGTCAAACAAAAAAAGAGTAGCACATTGGCTACTCAAATAACTTGTCAATTTTCTCGGATCCTATAGGGGCAGCTTTGTTTTTTCTTGAATGTCTTGATTGAGTCAGATCTTTCATGTTAAATAACTTATCCAGTTCAGCACCCGGAAATAGTTCCACTCTGCCAGGCATCCAGTACATCTTCTCATCATATATTGTTTTTTCAGGATAATCTTCGCAATAGATACGTCCACACATATATGCAAGAAGGACTTTGTTCAAAGTCCACTCATAATGGTCATCGTTGATAATGATATATTCTTCTTCAATGGCTTTATCAAAGATCTTTCGTGCCAATTCAGTATCAAGCCGAGACGGTAAAGTCACTTTATGGTGATCTGGAACCAAATCTTCTTGCACAGATTCAGTTTCTGTGATTTTCTTTCCCTTAATTCGCTTCTTTTGATGCAAGTCCTCTGCTGCATATATCAGCGTTATTGCACATCCGATAGCGGTACTGATTCCCACAATGACAGCCGTGCCGGTTTCTGTTCCCCAAGATGGGCGAAGCACCCCTAATCCAAGAAGGATGAGGATACCGATAATGGCAGTGAGCCCTACACCCCAGAATACCTTACGGCTGTTTAACTTGTATATATAGGTTACAGCCAGTACAATAAGGAATCCTGCTATCAGGATACATGCAACTCGAAATGGCAATGATATCATGTTTCTTTATCTTTTCACAGTGATTATATAGTCAAGTTGATTAATTCTCCGCTTAGTTTTGCCACCTCTGCCGACAGCGTTTCGGGCAGGAATTTGGCATAAACCTTTTCGGTGACATCCGTACTCCCATGGCCGAGCAGACGGCTGACAACCGACATAGAAAGGCCCTTGTTCAGGGCAAAGACCGCAAACGAATGCCGGGCCACATGCATTGAGAGGGTAAACGGAAGCCCTATCTGTTCTCCGACAACCGCCAACGACTGGTTGATACACTTGGTCGCATTGTTGCGGGCCTTGTACAGCGCCTCCGCATCGTCGAGATCCAGATCCTCCTTTACCAGATTGAAGACATATCGACATCCTGTCCGTTTCTCTTGCCAGCGGTGCAGAATATTCAAGGCAGGTTCCGTAAGCGGAATCACATGACGCTTGTTCGTCTTGATCATAATCTTCCGCAACTCCTTTCGGGCAAAATCGATATGCTTCCATTGCAGAGTCATCACATCCACCACACGGAGTCCGCAGGCATGGAAGGCAAAGAAAAACATCTCCAGAAACTTCTTGCGGCGCGGTTTGGGAGTCGTCTTGTAATATTCAAGCAAGGAAAACATTTGCTCTTTGGACAGGCTTTTGCCATCAAACTCCGCCTCTTCTTCCGAAAGAGAAACCTTTGATACGATACGCATATCCTGAATCCTTGCATTGACTGCAGGTTCCATCATGCCCATCTCACTCGCATAGGCACAGGCTTTCAGAATCGGCGTCAAGGCGTGGTTGATGGTCGCATCACTGTTCAACTTGACCTCCCTGCGCCATGTAATGTAGCTGTCCAGCAGTTCCGGAGTCATATCGCCTACATAGATTGCATCGGGCCGATAGGAACCCTGTTTGGTCGCCCGCAGAAAGGTCTGGAAGATATTCATGCAGCTCTTCCCGTTTTCGTAGCGGCTCCGGCCTATCCGATTCCGGGAATAGTCTGACGAGAGGCGTTCCAGCGCAAATTCCACGAAATCCTTTCCTTGATCCCGTCGGGCAAGCGGCTTGTCCGCAAGAAAGCCAGCCACCACTTCTTCTGTAATCTGGTTCGGATTCAGCTCGTTGTACTCCGCAAGCAGGCTGTCGATCCGCTCGACACGGGACAGCAGAAGTTGGTTAAGACGTTTGTACTCGCTGCCGTAACTGACACGCAGCTCGCCACGTCCTTGATTCCCGTTCTGGTTCCAATCGGCAATCTTTGCAAAGACGTTTGTCGTTTTACGGATAATCTGTCTATTCCAGGTATATTCCAATACGACAGGGTAGGCTTTGTCCACCTCCGCATCTTTGGGGACACGGAGCCGGTATCTGCCAAGTGGATATAGTCTTTTTGGTCTTCCCATACGCTTTTTCCTCCTTTTTTAATATTCCCGAGGAGAAACAAAGGTAATGTATTTTAGACAAACAAACTCCGATTTTGAGCGAAAAAACCGTAATTTAGACAAACAAACCGCACCGTTTGAGACTATAAAACACCAGCGCGACAAACAAATTCTCATTGTTCATCGCGCTGATATTCAGCTATCTAACCTAAATAAAGGCTGTTAATATTCTTCCTCGTTGAAGAAAAAGTCGTCTTTCGAAGGATAGTCGGGCCAGATGTCTTCGATGGATTCGTAGATCTCGCCTTCGTCTTCTATCTCCTGCAAGTTCTCCAGAACCGCCTCGGGAAGTCCCGAGCGATTGGCGTAGTCGATCAGTTCGTCTTTGGTTGCGGGCCAAGGGGCATCTTCGAGCCACGAGGCCAGTTCGAGTGTCCAATACATGATTCGGTAATACCGCTAACTCTCTGAATTTTCCGGAAAGAACACGGTTTTTTCCTGTTAGGATGCAAAGGTAAAGCAAAAAAACGATGCCCGCAAACGAAACGATCCCCACGGCGTACATTCCGGATGTTCGAAGATTCTAATATCCGATTTTTATGGAAGCGCCCGACGTACAGAACGATGCGGTATCCCGGGGAGAAGAACCGAAAACCGCAACGAGAATTCCGATCTCCGCAAAGGTTCGTGAATCCGAACCGGAGATATGTCGCCGCCCGAGGGATCCGGG
>ENA-OYYB01000329-OYYB01000329.1-human-gut-metagenome-genome-assembly--contig:-NODE-329-length-31256-cov-24.851159_pt1 | contig 31256 bp, 24 predicted proteins | sample MGYA00244059_ERZ653440 | MGnify/ENA primary metagenome ERZ653440 (study PRJEB26926, sample SAMN06164994) | human gut metagenome | biome: ENVO:00009003; feature: ENVO:2100002; material: ENVO:00002003... | reverse complement strand
GTGAAAAGGGAAAAAATAAAAAGGGGTGCGTCACAGACTTATGACACACCCTCTTGATTTTTTCAATTTTGATGATATGCTTAGGAATAACAACCATCTTATTTAAAAGATATGATAGTATTTGTGCAATATCCTTTGGTATTACATTCCTAAATATCACATACAAAGACAGGCGTAATTTCCCACCGAGTTTTACAATAAACTATATTAATTATCTTAACGGATATGTTGTTGGTTTTGTGTCTATAATATATGGTTTGTTTAGAATTTTTGAATAAATAATCAAGTAATATGTCAATACAATCAATCTTATTTACTACAGCTTCTTGCATAGCTTTCTATCTTTACTTTTGGTCGGAATCATTGCAAATATTTCCGACTGCAAAGGTAAGGCTTTTATCTCATAAAGCCATGCCCGTACACTATATTTTATAAATTATTATACAAATATCATCTCGGAATTTGTATGTCAAGTAACGAGAGTGTTAGCTAAACTGTGTCATGCTATCACTGTTATAGTTTAATGCAGTTTATTTGCATTTTGTTCAGTATAGTTTTCCCACTTCTGCACTCGGCAACAAGTAGCAGAAATCATCAAATTTCTGGATGAACCATAAAAAATCACCCTGGGAGGGAATGCATACAACACACTATGCATATCCCTTCCAGGGTGATTTTAATGTTATAACTCGCTCTAAATTGGACTTTTTTACATGAAATCTCAAACTTGTGAACATAACCCCATCATAAAATGAATATATACCCTTCCGAGACAAGCATATAGTGTTTTCATTTGTAAAATGATGTAATCCTAAGCAATAAACTTTATCAATCTTCGTTCTTTTATTATAACACCAAAATAAGAACATATGTATGTATCATCAAGACAAGGATATAAACCTCCTGTAAAATCAATAGGAAAAGTCAAAGAATATACACATTTTGCTTCTTTGAAGTATTGCAACGGTGCTGAGACCTTCTACACCGTAAGTTATCATGCTTACATACCTTTACTAAAATTTAACAATATTGTCATGAACAAAATAATAAAAATATTATCAAGTATAATTTGTTTTTTTTGCTTCGTCATTCATGATTGGATCGATTATTTTAATAATTTTTTGTTTTTTTGCCAAATCTTCCAGAATCATTTATATCTGAAAAAAAAGTGGGAAAAATATTACACAAATTAATCAAAAAAATCATAACATTATGAATATGAAATAACCAGTCTTTTTAGGAGATATTGATTAGGGCACGAAAAAGTGGAGTCATAGATAAAATCATATAGAATAAAGATGAAGGAATTAGTGGGTATTATATTATTGGCAGTTTTGGTAGTATTTGGTTCATGCAACTCCAATACTAATGTGTCTCTTGTGGGAACATCTCCGCAACTATTTGGTGTACGCCAAGTAAGCTCAGGTAATCCTGACTATAGAAATAGAGAGTTGTTCATAAACGAATTGGAAAAAAAGTGTAAATATCCTATTGAGTTTCAAAAAAATAATTTGGAAGCATACGTTGCTGTTGAATACACGACAGACCAACGAGGATATATTGTTAAAAAAAAAGTGGTTGCTTGCGACAATAAAAAATTCAAAAAGATAACATTGGATATATTCGACGAAGTTAAAACTCTTAAAATAGCCACAACAGAGAAAATAGATACAATCTACTTCCAATACAAGATACAAGGTTCACCAACTTTAATCCATTCAAAAGTAGATGTAAAGATTATCGGCTATGGCTACAATAATAAATCAATTTTAATGAAGTAACTCGATTTATCATAATTCACTACTGTCCAATAAAAAAGGCAATTCAAATACACGTTCTTCTTCAAGTGGGAATGGTTTTGGTTCTTTTGGAAGTGGAAGCAATAGTAGTAGTCAGGATTTTAATAGATGATTGTTTATGAAGAAACTGTTAATAATAAAGCCAAAACAAAATAGGTTAGTGATAGTGACCTTTGTAATTTTCATTTTTGTCTAACATAAAAAATAATGAGTATGAAAATTAATTTTATTTTTTTGCTAGGATGCATGATTGCATGTTTATTGTTTCTTTCTTGCTCTGTTGGGGATAAAAGTAATAGTCAAGTAACGGAAGCAAGTGCTTTAACTAGTAATGTGCAAGAGAATAAATCCGAGCAAGAGACCAAAACAGCAAAAGAGGCCAACTCTGTACAAGGAAACCTTGGCTTGGAACTCTCGCAGACGCATTTTACGAATAAACCTCAAGTTGTTACGTTGACTATAACCAACAATTCACCATGGACTTGTATCGTTGGTTATGAGTACTTTATCGAGAAGGAAAATAAAGGTTGGAAAAAGATTCCATTGAAGAATGCTGCCTTTATAGAGATAGGTCTTGGCATCCGACCAAACACTGCCAGAAAATTTCAAATTGATCTGGGCAATGTACGTCAGAAATATACGAAAGGGACATATCGCATTGGGAAGAAAATGAGAATAGAGACAACAGAAGGCTACAGAGATACAACGGGTTACTGCTCGTTCAACGTCTTATAATTAATGTCACTTTGCGCACTAAAAGGTGTGTGAAGTGGCATTGTTGTTTATATTTGTTAATCAGGCAAAAAATCTTGTCATTTTCGTAAATTCTATTCAAAAGTAAACTCTATGGGGAGTTTTTTATTATGGTTCTACAAGAATTAGTGTGTTAACTAAACTGTGTCATGCTAATTTTCTTTTTAATTTCATTCGCTTCTTTAAATAGGCTATTAGCAATGCTATCTTTAATTGCTGCCATCTGTATCATTTCGTTATGATAGCGAATTGAGTATTTACACGAGTTCTCACATTCTCAATAACTTCTTTATTTGGGCATACAGAAAAGTTATTTTCGATGTAATGAATCAAATAGAATAAAGATGCAGGTAAACCGTAAAAAAAGTAAGTGAAAATGTTGTTTTAGCGTCATTATGCAAAGCGTAAGCACGTATAATATTGTTTAATGTAATTTAAACATCCTCCTAAAATTATGTTGTTTCAAAAAGTATTTATACCTTTACACTTGGAATGCAAAAAGAGGCAAATAATTGCAGTTTGCTTTCGTTTGGGTGAAATTAAAAAGATAACTTAAAAAGATAAAATATGGCCAACAAGATATTTCTTTTAGGATTATTTCTGCTTTCTGTTGCCAACGTGAAAGCTCAAACTCTGACGCAAACGGATTCGCTCACAATGGAGACAATGTTGCACAATCTTCCAGAAGTGATGGTAAAAGGTTCTCGCCCCATTGTCAAGGCAGAGCGGGGTATGCTGTCGTACAATATGCCGCTACTCTTAAAACAATTGCCTGCCGACAACGCTTACGAGGCATTGACACGCATACCAGGCATCAGCGATGCCACAGGCAGCATATCCTTCTCTGGCAATGAAGTAACGTTGATTATCAACGGACAAGCCACCACATTGACGCAGGAACAACTGACAGAGCGTCTGAAGGCAATGCCAGCCGCACAGTTGGCAAAAGCCGAGGTGATGCTGTCTGCCCCTGCTCGCTATCATGTGCGTGGCATGGCTATCAACATCGTTACGAAAGACTACGCCGGTACCAATCAGCTATCAGGACAGATCATTGGTGGCATGCGGCAAAACAAATACGCCAATGAGTTTGGTAATTTATATCTTTCCTTGCAAAGAGGCAAGTTTGGACTTGACGCACAATATAAATATGTAAACGGCAATTCCTACGGTGAGTCTTCACGCATAGCCAATCATCCGCTTGGCAACAATCGTGTTTATTATAATGACGAAACAGGACAGAAGTCGTTTGGCATTACACACGACTACCGACTGGGGATGAACTATGCCTTTGGCAAGAACCATCGTCTTGACGTAGCCTATACAGGACGATGGAACAAGACAAACTCAAACAGCCGCACGACAGGTTCAAGCATAAGCGGAATGCATCGTGACAGTCATGAATATCTGCACAATGTGGATGTTAACTACGCGCTTCCTTTCGGACTAACCCTTAGCGGTTCGTACACTTACTATCGCACGCCTCAGCAACAAGCCCTCGATGGTACGATAACTACGGAAAACAAAAATGAAACTGAACGCAACCTGACAAGCGGCAGCGAGCAGACCATCAACAAATGGATGTTCACAGCCGACCAAACCCATTCCTTGGCACACGGCTGGGGATTGTCGTATGGTGTGAAAGGGCAATTCACAAGCAACAAGAGTTATCAGACCACAATAGACAAGGATGGGAGCGTTTTGCCCGATGGGACAAGCAGCGTGGACCTCAACGAGCGTATATGGAACATATATGCAGGTTTCAGCAAGCAGATAAACAAGGCTATTAGTCTTGAAGCATCTGTTGCTGCCGAGCAATATCACTCTCCGATATGGGATAAATGGCGCGTATATCCTACGCTCAATGCTTTGTGGAACGTCAACGACAACCATTTGCTCAATCTATCATTCAGTTCCAACTCTGAGTTCCCGAGTTATTGGTCCACTATGAGCAATGTGTTCTACTCGTCCACCTACACCGAGATACATGGCAATCCCGATTTGAAACCCTTCTCTTATTATAATGTCAATCTGATGTGGCAGATAAAGCGACGTTATACGCTTATGGCTTTTGCAAGTCTGAAACCTGATTATTCTGTGCAGTTGCCATATCAAACCACAGACCGCATGGCAGTGATAATGAAGGAAACCAACTTCGACTATTCCAATAGCTTTGGATTGCAAGCATCAGCCATATTCAGTGCAGGCAAATGGCTCAACGGCAACGTGTTTGCAGTAGGAACCTACAAGCACGACAAGAGCAGCCACTTCTTCGACTTGCCGTTCAATCGCAAGAAACTGTCGGTTAGACTTGGAGGCACGGCATCCGTAAAACTATGCAGCACGCAGGACTTACGTCTCATTCTTAATCCGTTCATTCAGTCAAAGGCAATACAAGGAGTTTACGACATAAGTCCTATCTTCAGAATGAATGCCAAACTGCAATGGTCGTCGCATGATGGAAGATGGGGATTGCGCATCAATGGCAACAACATCTTCAACAATAAATACGATACCCGTTCCGTGCAAGGCACCCAAGACTACCGTATGAAGATCAACTACAGCTGGGCATCTGTCACCTTCGCAGTTATCTATAAGTTTGGTGGCTACAAGGAGAAGACGGTCAAGGAGGTAGATACCTCGCGCATGGGACACTGAGGATGGTATAACTTTTAGCATGTAAATATAGAAATAAAAAGTGCATCACCGCAATAATACTATTGATTTTACGTTCTTTTCAAAGAAAGGGTTTGTGCAATAGTGGCTTAAAGGCTAAAAGCACTACCTTTGTAAATAATATCAAAACAGAGTATAATGGAAGAAAACAATATAACAGTAGATAAAGCTGTCCAAACCATAAAAGGGGCAATTTTGCGAGCTCAAGCACAGGCGAGCCAGTCAAGTTCTTAGAATCCTTGAAAAGAAAAGTTGAATGTTCAATCAGAAATTTTACTATATGTGGCAAAAGTATTTCATAGTAATAATTTTGTTCTGTTTGTATGCCTGTAAAGGTGAAAGAAAAGAGCAAAATATAAACTCAACAATAATTGAGAAGAAATGGGCGAAAGATTGCAGTAATGATTCCAAAATTCATGTTTTATCGTCTAATGCTCAATTTGCAAATGGGAAAAAAGTTCTAACGAACAAGCAGGAATATATGCAAATGACAAAAGATTGCATATATAATGTAGAAACTCTTGTTGCGAAATATCTTGACGACAAAGATAAAAATCATTATTCTAATAAAAACAATACAATAGATTGTTATTTTAGACAATACTTATGCTATAAAGAAAATATGCATCTTTTTGTATTCGCAAATCTGTATGCATATAGAACTACAAAATATGAAATAAATATGACCAACGCATTTGCAGATAATCCTAAAAATCATGTTATTAATCCTCTCAATGGCAACAATAAGGACTATAAAATGTTGTTAGTGAACTTATCAGAAAGGTCAATATGTAGTTTCCATTAAAGTTTTCAATATGAAGTATATTATAACATTTGCAATGTGTTTGTTCTTGATGTGCTCTTGTGACAATCATGATTTTGAACTATCTGAAAAAGAACAAGTTTTTTACATCAACCAAATGCTGTATTTTTCCATTGAGCCATGGGACAGCCTTAGCAAAGCATATTCTTATGACTTTTTCCTACGAAACCCGAAACCATGCAAGGAAGTTGACACCATTTATTTAGAAAGGAAGATTCCAAATAAATTTGAAGTAATTGAAACCTCTTCATACACACGAGAATATAATCGCGACCCTTCATTCATAAAATTATTGCCAAATACACAATATATAGTAGCACATACTGGAATGGGCGCCAGAGTAAATATTTTCAAATATTATTATACTGACCCTTTTGGTAAATTACATGCTAATGATTCACTGAATGAACATATTAACGTGGACTCCATCCGAATCCACCTTTCCAGATAAAGCATTTGTCTTGCGCCCAACCAACGTAGGACAAGGGCTTTTCCTTTGTGGGCAGCAGCCATCGGCATCATCTCCTGTTACGCTTCGACTTATCGCAGGACGTGGGAATGGACTTGTGAAGATTATAACAGGTGTCAGACGATGTGGAAAGTCTTTCCTGCTGTTTGACATTATTATATAATTATGCATAGATCCAAGAACTCTTTCCTTGAGTGGATTGTCTACTCGCTTATCTTCTTCTTCCTGTAACCATGACCTGGAATAAGCAAGGTGTCTTGTATTATAAAAACTCAACAGCACAATTATTAATTGCAGTTCGACCTCCATATTTTCATTCGATTGTTCAAAGTATTGCATATTTCCTTACCCCTCATTGTCAGATTCTGCACGAGGATGCTTTCTATTGCTCCTGATACAGACACATTAAATATCATCATACGTTGGGTTAGACATGAAGCATTATCCATCTTACGCATCAAAGGTACTGTACAATAATCAATGGCTATGTAGTTGTTAGAATATATACTAATTAGGCGAAATTGCTCCACATCTTTAAAATAGATTGTTCGATATGTTCTCTTGCGCTGTTCGTAAATGTCAAGCCTATCGTCATGGATTATCAAAAATGGTATATGAGTAGTTATGTTATACAAAGTCATCATAAACATAAGCATTCCGCCACAACCAAAAAACACCATGCTTCCTATACCGCCAAATACTTTTGTTGGCCATGAGGTATTAGCATCATGGAGTATGAAATATCCACCTGCAGCAAAAGTGAAACAACCAACAGTCAGAAGGATATTCTTCCAAAGGCTATGGTATATTCGTATCTCTTTTATATTTTTATCGGTTTGTTTCATCTTTTTATATCGCTTTATTGTGATTACATAAAGTACATTATTTAAGCAACAAAGTTTGTACTTTCTTACTATAATAACGAGTGTAAATTAGAATTGTTGCAATGCTTGCAATAATTCGTAACGAGTACAAAGTAGCCAAATTAAACAGAAAGTATATTTTGCATTGAAGCGGAATCCCTCCTAATCCGCCTTTCCTGATAAAACCTTTGTGCAAGACTTGGTTTTGTTACAGGAGCCTTGCGAATCAATAATCTACATCTCCGCTTTCAGCTTCTGTATCAGTTCTGCCGACAGCCCCGTTATTTCCATCACAGTCGCTTCATCCATGCCCTTTGTCAGCATCTTCTTGGCAATCTCATGGCTTTTCTTTTCCATTCCTTCTGCAATACCTTCACGCTTGGCGGTGTCTACGGAATTCTTGATGTCGCGATACGCTATCTTACTGGCCTCGTACTCCCTCAATTCCTGCGGAGTAAACTTGGCAATCTCGGCTTCCTCGAAGAGGCGGTCGAAGACCTTGTCGCATAACTCCTTAGGGCGCTGGGTAAGCTTGTAGAGATTCTTCAGCGCATAGAGCCACTTGTCGTAAAGCGTCTCCAGTTCCTCCAGCGATTTGTTAAACTTGGCTATTTCTACATAGATGAGCTCCAGCTTGTCGTAGAACACTTTATGAGTGGCGGTATCGCACAACTGTACACTATGGCGGATTTTTTCCTTTTCGAAGGCTTCCTCGTTCATGTCGAAGTTGAGCAGGGCAGCCTGCTCACGGATAGGGAATGTGGAATAGAACAGGGAGCGATCCTTGAAATATGTCTGATAGGCATTCTGCATTTCTACGATGAACTTCTCGCCGTTTTCGCCCTCGCAGTATACGTCGAAGATGGCTTTGCGGTCGGTATAGACGTCTCCCACATGCTCAGGGTTGAGATACGAAACGTCCTTCACAACCTGTTTGCCATCAAACAAACTGTTGAGAAAACAAATCAGCAAATCCTTGTTTATTGCTGTTCCAAAAATTCGCTGGAAGCCGAAGTCGGTCAGCAAGCTGATATATCTTTCTTCTACCTGTATCATACGCATTTTTTTATTCCTTTGCAGGGATACGTTTTTATTCCTTTGTCTTGATACGTTTTATTCTTTTGCAAAGATACTCTGAAATTTAGTAACTTCCAAATATTTAGGCTGTTTTTTAGCTAAAATGAGTAAGCGTGCTGGATAATATCAATCATACACCGTACCGACGGCACTGATGCCTTCGATACTCTCTATATCGGCTGCGAGAAGTTCCCACAGCACGATTTGTATCCAATTGCGATTGGTGGAGTAAGATAATTGCTAATTTTTGCAGAAAATAAAAAGAAACTTTGTATCTTTGTCGCAATAAAAATAAAAAGAAGTATGAAAAAGATAGTTTTTATTTTACTCATTTTTTGTGGTTTCCTTGTAGTATGGGGATGCAATAAGAATAAAACGAAATGTGTTCCACAGAAAGAAGCAACTTCTGATTCTTCTATGAGAAGTAATGACGACACTCTAAGCCTTATGATAGAGCATGAGGTTGACGATGTTGATTATGGAGTGATTATAAAACGTGGCGACAAGACCATTCATCGCTTCGGATACAAATATCCTGAAGATGATAATCTTGTACCAAATGAAGAACGTATTGATAGTTGTCTGTTGACTGACTTGAATTTTGACGGTATAAAAGAAGATGTGCTGTTTTATTTGGGTAGCTTTGGTGCTTCTGGCACTGAATATTTTGATGCCTGCGTGTGGAATCCTAAAACTGAGCATTATGACAAAATTGAAGAATTCAAAGATATTCCAAACCCCAAAATCAGCGACAAATACAAGTGTATTCTTTCAAGAGTGTATGTTTCTTCCGCAGAGAACGAATATGCAAAATATGTATGCACCAATGGACATCTCATTAAGGTTGCCGAATTGAGACAATATTGGAAAGGGAACATTTATCCAGAGCGAGACAGGGCTGTTTATGAAGAGCATTTTATTAAAGCTAATGTTTGGAAAAGAAACTTGAAACTAAATCAAATTAGCGATTTCTGGAAACCGGTCGTACCGTTTTGATTATATCCAATTGGAGTTGGTGGGGGCATATAAAAATAAAAGGAATTATGGGCAAATATCGCTTTCCTCGCATACAGGAGGTTCGGAGGCCATACAATATATACGTTTTAATTCTGATATGTAGGAACAACTTTCTTGTCCCAACATTTTCAATGTTGCAGGAAAGACTATCTGTTCCAAAGAGTCACAGCCATAGTATCTGTTATCAGTCGATTATCAATACTATACGCTCTAAACGGTAGAAAAGTGATTGTGTGGATTCTGTTTAGATACGAAAAGGTAATAATTTAACGTACTTGTTTTGAGTTTCAAGTGGTTGTGGCAGTCGTTGGCTTTAGTTGGCAGTGACAAGTATGTTTCGAGTTACTCGAAACCTTTTGGGTTACTCCCAAAAGAACTTGCCTGTCGGTGATTTGTTCCTCCGTAGTCGGACAATTAAGATGGAAAGAACATATAAAAAAGCATAAAAAGTTTCTGATTTTTCTCATAAACAAATTAGATTCCATATCTTTGCGCAAAATTAGAAACAATGACAGAACTATTGAGTATATTATACAAGCTGCGGATATTCACTTTGGATGAACTTTCTGAGGCTCTGAAAAACAAGGTGAAGGCGGTGGAGGCGTTGCTCGCTCGGTACAAGCAACAAGGGTGGATTGTGGCTATACGGCGCAATACCTATTGCATGAAGGATATTGCATCTGGTTTACCTGTTTGCGACAAGTATGAGATAGGAAGCCACTTGTCACCTACAGCTTGCATCAGTTATCATACAGCATTGGAGTTTCATGGATTGGCTCATCAACCCTTCAATGAGGTTTTTGTGAAAAGCATGACTCGCTTCAATCCCTTTTCTTTCGACGATGTGGATTATACCTATTGCCGACAAACAAAGGAAATCGTTGGTATGATGACTCCCAAGGGAAACCCTTATGTACGAGTAACGGATATGGAGAGTACGTTGTTGGATTGCTTTGACCGTATCGACCGAGCTGGGGGTATTGAGGAATTGCTGCATTGCATGGAGGGTATCGTCTTGCTCAATGAGGAAAGGCTCATCGATTATCTCGCAAGGTACGACAAGGCATTCCTGTACCAGAAGACAGGCTATCTGTTGGAGCGAATCAAGGAACAAGCCAACATCTCAGAATCCCTCTTGGAGCTGTGCCGAGCCAAGGGAACCAAAAGCGTCAAGTGGTTGACTAACAACGAAGAGTCGGATACATTTGTAAATAAATGGCGCATGTATGTGCCGCAAGAACTAACATCAAAGGAAGAATATGTCCGGGAATTCAATGCCAAGAAGTATATTCCAGAATTACTGTTCGAGGATAAAGAGATGGTCAATAGAATCAAATTTCATCCAATGGCTTTGTGGAAAACAAGGAGTCGTTGAATGTTTTTTCTGTAAATTTTGAAAAAAGTTGTTGTTTTGCTTAGTTTTTTGCTTGTCTCAACTGTATAGAGTGTATGAAACAGGAAAAGGACATAGAAAGAATGTTTCGTCAGCATTACGAGAAGATGTACAATCTGGCCAGAAGCATCCTCTCCGATGACGATGAAAGCAAGGATGTAGTGAGCGAAGTCTTTACCACGATTCTTGCCGATGATGTAGTCCTGATGCCTGAGAGTGAGGAAGGATTCCTGATGAGGAGCGTCCGCAACCGCTGTCTCAACCTGATAGCCCATAAGAGCGTGAAGGAAAGGGTAACGAAGCTGCTGCTGGATGATGCCGACGTGATTCTCTCGGAAGAGACCGACGAGCGACTCGACCAGCTGATGCTTCTCATCGAAGACCTGGAACCGCCTATCCGACAACTCATTTTCCGTCTGCGCTATCTTCAGGAGAAATCTTATCAGGAGGTGGCTGATGAAGTGGGAGTGAGCAAGGTGACGGTATTCAACCATCTTTCGAAGGCGATGGACTGGATTAAGGAACAATTTAAATGAGCAAGACAATGACAAACAAGGAATTTAACAAGAGTAAAGAAGAGAAGCGACAGATGTTCTTCGATATGCAGGAGCATCCCGATTGCTATACCGACGAGCAGGTGGAACGTTTGCTTGCCGATAAAGACGTAAAGGATTTCTTTCACGATATAGCGATGGTTAGGATGGCGATGAAAAAAGAAAATCCAAAGAAAGTGAATGTAGACGAAGCGTGGAAGAAGTTTGCTGATAAGCAAGGATTAAAGGCCAACGAAGCTTCTGATAAAACATCCAGCAATCACTGGATGATAGCAGCATCCATCATTGGCGTTGTTTTCCTCTCAGGCATTGCTTTCGCTGCAATTCATTCAGGTTTTTTCCGTTTCTCTTCTTCGGATGAGGCTAACCAGGCCAAGACGGAGCAAGTATCTTCTACTTCTGATTTGAACAGGATGGATAGCATCAAGGTGAGTGCTACGGAGAAGGCTGATAGTCTCGACCTCAAACCTGTTGTCTTTGACAATACCGAGTTGGGCGATGTCGTGTCGCAGCTTGCTGCCTTCTATCATGTCAAGGTGGAATACGGCAAAGCTGAATCACAGCATATTCGTATCTTCTTCAATTGGGACAAGACTAAGACATTGAAGCAGAATCTCGAAATATTGAATGCTTTTGAGCGCATACAGATAACGGAAGTGGATGGAACTTTAAGAGTGGAGTAAGTTATGAAGAAGATTGTTTTTAACTTAATGTTGTTGATGATAAGCATGGGTATGTCTGCCCAACGCATTACCCGACAATATAATAATGTGTCATTTTCTGCGGCATTAAAGGATTTGAATGCCAAACAGGATAAGTATGTCATCAACTTTGTGTATGACGAGTTGGAGGATTTCAAGGTGACAAAGAACATCAAGAATGAAAGTGTTCCAGATGCCATCATGAACTTGATTGGTTTTTACCCTATCAAAATGAAACAAGTAGATAATATTATTATCGTTGAATGTATCCAAAAGGCTTCTAGCAGAATGATGGGGCGCATCGTGGACACTCGTCATCAACCTGTCGATTTCGCCAATGTCGCTTTGCTCAATGTTAGTGATTCCAGTTTAATCACGGGTGGTGTAACAAATGAGAATGGTCAGTTCGTAATTCCTTGCGAGGTGAAAAAGGCGATTGTGAAAGTAAGTTGTGTGGGCTACAAAACTTACTGTAATGCATATCGTACCGGTGAGGTTGGTGCCATAACCTTGGAGGATGCAACAATTAATCTGCAAAAAGTTATGATTAAAGGTCATCGCAAATACATATCAAGAGAAAATGGTAAACTTACGCTTGACGTTCAAAATTCCAATTTGAAAAATATTGGCAAGGCCACAGATGTTATCAAATATATTCCTGGGATGCTCTATACAAATGGAAAGTATGAGGTGTTTGGTAAGGGTGAGCCTGTCATCTATATAGATGGAAGAAAGCAGACTAATACTTCAGGGTTGTCACTCCTTTCTTCTACCAACGTGAAGTCTGTACAGCTCATAACAAACCCTGGGGCAGAATACGATGCAGAAACAAGGAGTGTCATAAACATCACTACCGTACACCATTCCTTGGATGGACTTTCTGGTATTGTGGGTGCGGAAATCTCCAAACATAAGAATTTGTCTAACAACGAGGAGATCAACCTCAACATCCACAAGGGAGCTTTGGATGTATTCCTCGCATATCAATATGACAATACGAGAAGTGACATCAGATATGATGTTAACCAGTTCAATTACGAGCAAGATACATTTCATGAGATTTCTGCTTCTGAATATTCCGACCGCTCTCGCTCTCATGACTATAATGTTGGTATGAATTATGCCATAAAGAAGAATCACACTATCGGCGGAAGATATTTGGGAAGCATCTCCAACTACAAGATGCTCGACTCTCCTTTCGACTATATGCAGACGTACAAGAATGATGAACTGCTGACATCTACAGACAATAAGACTGAAGAATCTGAAAAGGAAAGGTTTCACAATGTCAATCTGTATTATATCGGCAAACTAACAGACAACCTACAGCTCAACTTGGATGCCGACTATGTTTATGCTCAACTGAAACATAAGCAACAAGTGAGCGAGACAAGTAGAATAGATGCTGTCTCGGAAATCACGCATATGCAAAACGACCAGCGAAATCGTGCGACTGCACTCAAAGGGGTGTTTGCTTGGAACATGAATAAGAATAATAGGCTTGATTTCGGAACGGATTTCAGTAAAATCAGTTCATGGGGTATGTCTGTAAACGAAGAAGGGAAGATAGCCGATGACCAATTCAAGAATAAGGAAACCAAGTATGCAGGATTTGCCACTTTTCGTTTGTCTGCCTCCAAATGGAAAGGAAGCATCGGGCTTCGCTATGAGTACATTCATGCCATCAACACAGACCAAGGAGAAGTAAAGAACAAGACCAATTATTCGGACTTACTTCCATCCCTTTCTCTTTCCACTATGTTTGGGAGAGTGGGGATGAATCTTGATTTCAGTAGCAGGGTCAACCGTCCTTCGTTTCGTCAGTTGAACAACAGTGTGAGCTACAACAATCAATACCATTATGAGCAAGGCAACATTTATCTGAAACCGCAATACGTGTATGATACAGAACTTAGTGTGAATTATAGCATATTCGACTTCAAGTTGGATTATCAGTATATCAAGGATTACATCCATCCGACTGTCGTTGCCGTATCCGGCAAACCTGGAACGGTAACTTGGATGTCAACCAATGCCAAGGATTTCCAACAAATAGGAGCGCAATGTGTTGTTTCACCTGTTTTTGGTTGTTGGCGACCTACTTTGACGGTGGGTGTCTATAAACCTTATTTCACGCTATCATATAATGGAGAGCAATTAGACTACAATCATCCATACGGTCTCTTCGCTTTCCAAAATGTAGTGGCACTAAGGAGCGATTGGCTTTTTCTATGTGATTTCTATTGGAACATTAAGGGACATCATGGCATCTACGAGCAAAACGGTTATTCGTCATTCAATATGGTGGTACAGAAACAGTTACTTAAAAAGAAATTGACGATAACATTGAAAGCAGAGGACTTGTTTGATAGCTCGAAGTTGAACGATGTAAAGAGGGTTAATTTTGTGGTACAGAACAGAAAGGTGAATAACTTCAATCGCTGCATCATTGCTTCCATTAGTTACAACTTCAATAGTTTCAAAGATAAATACAACGGAAGCGGTTCTGCTGAGGATGAGATTAATCGTTTTTAGAAAAGTATTGGTTTTCAAATCAACCTCTAAAATGCAATACCCAAATTCTGTGTGATGAATATCTCAGGATTTATTAACCGAGATGTTCATCCACAGAATTTTCACTTATCAATATCAATCGTTAAAAAGCATACATTTTATTGTGTATCCAATAAATTGTTGTATTTTTGCAAACGAAAAGAGTTGTTTGACAAGCAAACATATGCACATTGCAGAAATTAGAACCGTTGCTAAATTATTACCTCTATTGAGGTAAAACACTCATAAATCGCTCATTTTAAGCTATTCTGAATATTTGGGCAGAATTTTATGCCAAAAGTTTTGGTAATAGTAGTTAAAGAGTTAAAGGTATTGTCTTTAAAGTACAGAAGAAGGCATATTGATTATAAGTATAAAAACAATAAAAAATCAATAGATGAAAGCATTGTTAGTCATCATAATGAATTTGTGCCTACACGTAACTTATGCACAAAAACCAGATACAACTAAAACATTTATTCAAGGCAAAGAACTTGGTGAAGTTGTTGTAAAATCATCTTATCTTACAAGAGAAGGTGATCATATCCTTGCTATTCCTACAAAAGAGCAACGTAAACATGCTGTAACTGGTTATGACCTGTTGAGCAATCTCATGATTCCTGGAGTGTCTGTCGAGCGTTCGACTGGAAGTGTGACAACTCCCAATGGGGCTGCGACTCTCTATATAGATGGGCGTGAAGTTGATTTTCGAGAGGTACAGTCTTTAAGACCAAAGGACGTTTCTCGAGTGGAATATTTTGATGTGCCGAATGGTAAATATGCAAAAGATGCATATGCTATAAACATAATAATGAAACCACTCAACAATGGTGGCTACACGCAACTTGATGCGTCTCAGAATGTAGGCTATCTCTATGGTGATTACAATCTTATTTCGAAATTTGTCACAGGAACCAAAAGTTTGAACCTTTGGGCTGGATATTCTTTGGAAAATCCAAAATCGTCTATGGACGAGAATGAGACTTTTATTTTCCCTGATTATCAACTGAATAGACTGCAGCATTACAATAATGCAGGCAATAGGCAAACGGAAGAATATGTACAGGCATCAATCAGCAACCGAGGAAGAAAATATATTTGGATGCTTAGAGGTGGTATGGCATGGAATGCCTCAAAAAACGGTGTCAATAATGGAATGACGGAGTATTGGAAAACTGCTGCTGCACTCAAGAACGGTAGCATTTTGGACATTAACACAAGAAACAAATCTTATCGTCCAAGTGTCTATTTTTACGGATTGCACACATTTTCTAACACAAAATCGTTGGATTATGTTTTTGATGGATATTATTCTCGAAACGATTATGACCGTCTCTATAACGATGATAATGTGTCTTTTCGTTCACTTGTCAAGGAAGATTATTATTACATCAAAGCGAATGCAAACTATTCTATGGCGTTCAGTCATAGAAATAGATTGGCTTTCAGTTTATACGAGTTCATGAGAATTAGTGATTCCGAATACATTGGGACTTCTGCATATAATCAAAATTTGCATTCGTCCGAAACCATCCTTTTTGCAGACTATTCCCAACGTTTAGGGAGTTTTTTCTTTGATATTAATCCTGGACTGTCATTTCTAACATATCGTTTAAAGGGGATGAGGTCTATCAATCATCTTACGCCGAGACTTCAGGCAAGGGCTACTTATAGGATTGATAAAGTACAGCAACTTCAATTTATGTTCGCTTTGGGAAACACCTATCCGAGAATAAATACGATTAACAATGTAGAACAGCAGATAGATCCTGTCATCATTCTCAAAGGTAATTCTAACATGGATAATTCCATTCTTTTGAATCCACGATTAAGCCACACATTGAATTTTAACAAATTCGCTTTGCAAACGGGAGTGTCATACTTTTACCAGAATCATTCGATTATTTCGGATTACTATATTCGAGACGGGCATCTTATTAGCACTTTTAGAGATGACTGTATCTATCATCGTCCCAGTGCAGATATGTCTATAACTTATAAACCTTCTGGTACACTTAATATGAAGTTATCCGGTCAATGGGTTAAACATTTAGTTCGAGGAGGAGCAGAGCATCGTAATTTGTCTGCATTCTCTGGGACTGCTATGATAAATTACTATGTTCGGGATTTTTCTTTTGGTGCATCCATAGCGTCACCGACAAGAGATTTGATAGACAGCCAAATTAATAGAAAGACATTTTGGCGGTATCAACTATCGGCAATGTGGAATCATGGGAATTGGGCTATCGAAGCTAATGCAAACAATTTATTCATGATGAAGAATAACATTGTAGATGAATTATCTGCATTATATTATTCTTTCAAACAAATAGATCAAAGTCGTAGTTATAATCAGTCTGCAAATCTGAAAATTGTTTATAGTTTTGACTATGGCAAGAAGACATCAAAGTCACCAGATTACAAACATCAAAATAGTGAAAGTGCAATCTTAAAATAAGAAGGCAAAGACATAATCAAGTCATTGGTAACATGTTCATGCGAAATGCAAATTAAAAATTACGAATTATGAAAAAAATACCATCTATAATAATTGTAGTTTGGGGAATAGCGGTATTATGTACACTATTCTTGAGTTCATGCAAGCGACCAGAGGTCTTAGACAATAGTACTCTTGTAAATAGCGCAAGAAACGTGGCTTTGACCTTTGGTCCTGCGTATGTTCCATTTTTTAAAGAGGCTAACGTATCGGATGTTCAAGTTTTCAAAAAGGAGGATTACGGAGGAGACGGCCGCCCTCAAATAAGAAAACAGATAGGAAGAAAGTTCTATACTGTAACTTTTACATATGATAGTACTGCCGTTAAATTTGATTTTGGATTTGCAGCAAGAGTCAGAATATGGAAAGATACAGGGGAACCATTAGATGTTATATTTGGTAATGGTTGGGGAAGAAATTTTTTCTTTTTAAGTTTTAAGGAACAAACAGATCATTCTGCAAATGACTATGAGAAAGTGGCTTCTGACTCTATTGTTAAAGTTCCATTGCAAACTGTACATGAACCAGAGAACATTTGGAATTCCAATGCTGACAACAAACAAGACAGCCTATCAACAAGGGATTTTCTAACAAATACAGAGAAAGAGAAAATAAAAGAATTGGCTTCACAAGTACCAGATAGCATAAGAAATCGTTTTGCAGTTTTAGTGGATAAATGGAACATAGCAATAGATCATAATCCTAAGACGCGATATAGTGCAAGCACATATTCATATGCAAAATTGCCTGAGTTCATTCCTCTCAAATCAATGGGAAAACAAATAGTTCCATTAATTATGGAACGAATGATAAACCCTTCCGATTTTTATTTTCTTGTTCTTTATAAAGCTGTTCTGGAAGGAAATGAAACGAATGACGATTCTAAGTTTAGCGAAAGCGAACAAATCAGAGCTATAAGGTGTGTAAAAAAATGGCTGGAAAAACAATAATAGGCAATTTCTTCTATTACTGAGCCCACTTTAAAAAGTAACTGTGCGCTAAACAATAATGAAAGTTAGCACTTTGTGCTACTCAGAAGACATACTCATCATAAAAACCCCGAAAGTTTTTGTCTAACTTTCGGGGTTCATATCATTTATGACGCACCTTTTTATGTGGGGTAGGTTAGGGGTTATAGGCCTTTTGCTTTCAAAAAGCCGGAGGCGTCTGGCTGCTTCATGCCTGTGAAATCGGTAAACATTTCCATCTGATCCTTGGTGTTGCCTCGACTCAGGATCTTGTCACGGAAGGACTGTCCTACGGCTGGATCTAAAGCGCCATGCTTCGCAAAGTAATCGGCAATGTTTACTGCAAGTACTTCTGTCCATAGATAACTGTAATATCCGGCTGCATATCCGCCATCCCATACGTGATTGAAGTAGGAGGTGCTATAACGTGGTGGTATCTGTGTGTTGAGCAAACCTATCTTGTAAAGCTCTTCTTTTTCAAAGGCTCCTGCCATATATGGGGATGGTACTTCATCTTCACTGATCTTGTGCCATGCCATGTCAAGACAGGTGGCTGCCAGGTTCTCGCCTAATGAATAGGCTGTCTGGAAGTTGATGCTCTTCAGCATGCGGTCCTTCAAATCACTTGGCATCGGCTTGCCAGTCTCGGTATGACGGGCATAGTGGTCGAATATCTCTGGGATGGATGCGAATGACTCGTTAAACTGCGATGGCATCTCTACGAAATCGCGTGCTACTGCTGTTCCGGATAGAGTGTTGTATCTGCAGTCTGAGAGCATGCCGTGAAGGGCATGACCGAACTCATGGAACAGGGTGGTGACCTCATCCCAGGTAATCAGGGATGGCTGACCCTCTGGTGCCTTGGCATTGTTGCATACATTATATATGATAGGCAACTGACCGCGCTGCTTGCTCTGCTTGGCAAAGGCGCTCATCCATGCTCCGCCTCGCTTGGTTGGACGGCGGAAGTAATCACTATAGAAAAGGGCGATTGGCTTGCCGTTCTTGTCGCTTACTTCGAATACCTTCATGTCTGGGTGATAGGTTGGTATGTCCTTACGCTGCTTGAAGTTCAGACCATATACACGGTGTGCTGCATAGAATACGCCATTTACCTGCACGCTGTCGATATTGAAATATGGCTTTACCTCGTCATCGCTGATATTGAGCATTTCCTTTTTCATTTTGGCTGAATAGTAGAAACGGTCGTATGGCTCCAACTTGAAGTCCTTGCCTTCTGTCTTCTGAGCATATTCCTCTATCGCCTTGGTCTCAGCATCTGCCTTAGGTGCATATTCCTTGATGAGCTGTTTGAGGAAATCATCCACATTCTTGGAATTCTTCGCCATAGTCTTTTCCAATGAGTAGTCGGCATAGTTGTCATATCCCATCAGTTTTCCCTTCTCTGCACGGAGTTTCGCTATTTCTGTGACGATAGGGAAGGTATTGAAGTCTGGGTTGGTGCCATCTGCACGGTGGATGCTTGCCATATAAACCTTGCGACGGAGTTCACGGTTCTGCAGGTTGGTGAGGATAGGCTGCTGCGTGGTATTGATGATGACGATGCAGTATGGTGACTTGCTGCCACGGCTTTCTGCATCCTTCTTGCATTGTGCGATATCAGCCTCACTCAGTCCGGAAAGTTCTTCCTTGCTGTTTACCCAAACCACAGCATTGTTGGTTGCGGCTGGAAGGAGATTGTCCCATTTCTGCTGCAAGTCTGAGATGCGGGAATTGATCTGCTTCATGCGCTCCATCTTCTCTGCTGAGAGCAGGGCGCCGGAACGTACGAAACTCTTGTAGATGACCTCGGTGAGTCTCTGGTCTTCTCCCTTGAGTTTCTTATATTCGTTGTCGTAAACGTACTTGATGCGCTCGAATAGTTTCTGATTGAATGAAATCTCGTTGTCCAGTTCGGTGAGCATTGGTGTCGCCTTCTTCTCTGTTTCTGCGATAGCAGGTGTTCTGTGGGCACTGGTGAGTCCGTAGAAGATGCTTGTCACTCTGTCGAGCAACACGCCACTCTCTTCAAAGGCGAGGATGGTGTTCTGGAAGGTAGGCTTCTTCTTGTTGTTGACAATCTTCTGGATGTTGGCACGCTGCTCCTTGATAGCAGCTTCGATAGCAGGAAGATAGTCACTCTCCTGAATCTTACTGAAATCAGGAGCTCCGAAAGGAAGGTTGCTCTTCTGCAAGAGAGGATTCTGACGACTGCCGCCCGCATTTTGGGCGAACGATGAGGCTGGCATCTGCAGCAGGGCAGCAGCCAAACCGAGTGTTAGGAATGTCTTGTTAAGTTTCATCATGTTTTTTGTTTATATTGCAATGATTCTACAAAGATACGCTTTTATTTCGGATTACCGCACATTTTATTCATATTTTATGAAAAACCAACAAACAGATGACTGAAAGAAACTCATTGGCGATGAGAAGAGGATCGTTCTCCTGGGCATACTTGCTGCTACGATGTGGGCTAAATTACCGACTTTTAGGTATTGTATGTTTTTCCTTTTCTTCATACCTTTGCAGCCGAATTCTATATCATATAAAAAAATATAAGTATCAAGGTAAGATGAGAAGGACGGTTAGTACCCTCTTGCTATTGCTTTTTGTGGTGATAGCTGAGGCTCAAAACTTGACAGGAAAGGTCATTGACAGTAAGACTCAAGAGGCAATCATAGGGGCGACAGTAACGTTGAAAGGCTCTAAAAAAATAGCGACAGTCACGGATATCAATGGTCAGTTCCGTTTGAGCAATACGACAGAAGGAAGTATCATACGTATCAGTTATGTGGGATACAAGTCTTTGGATGTGCCATTTCATAATGGTGCCACTTATCGCTTGTTCCTGGATGTTGCTGCTCTTGGCGAGGTGGTGGTGACAGCTCGTGCCAGCAATGGTCCTGTGACCTCATCTGTAATAGGTAGAGATGCGATGACTCATCTCCAACCGAACAGTATTGCCGATCTTATGGAACTCCTTCCTGGTGGCTATGCCAAAGATCCGAACATGGGTGAGGCAAACACGATAACCCTTCGTGAGACAGGTACGATGGGAGCTTATGGTTCTACTACCAAAAACAATAATTATTCGATTTCTTCTTTAGGAACTCAGTTTATGGTAGATGGTGTTCCTATCTCCACCGATGCCAACATGCAATATTCCCCATTGTCGGATACGCAGTCTTCAACCAGTTCTTCTACGTTAGAAAATAATCGCAACATTACCAATAGAGGTGTGGATATGCGTTCTATCTCAACCGATGATATCGAGAGCGTGGAGGTGGTACGTGGCATTCCTTCCGTGGAGTATGGTAATTTAACCAGTGGATTGGTGAAAATCAAGAAGATTCGTCGTGCTATCCCATTGACAGCCCGTTTCAAGGCTGATGGCTACAGTAAGCTCTTCTCTTTGGGCAAAGGTTTGGCTCTCAATAGTGCTGGCAACTCTATCTTGAATGTTGATTTAGGTTACATGGACTCTAAGATAGATCCTACCGACAACTTCGAGAACTATAAACGTGTAACAGGTTCATTGCGTTATACCTTGCGAGGTGAAAATGATAAGAAGTATCTTTGGCAATATAACTCCGCTTTTGATTACTCTGGTTCTTTTGATGACAGTAAGAGTGACCCTGATATCAACTATGGCAATGTGGAGGACTATAAGTCTTCTTTTAGTAGATTGGCATTGACTAATAGTTTCAACTTGAAGATGCCGAAATCTTGGTTCAAGGAGGTGGATGTCAATACATTGGTAAGCCTTCAGCTCGATCGCTTGCACCAAACTCGTTTGGTGGCACCTCAGCGTTACGGCATCGTGCCTCTCTCTTGGACGGATGGTGAGAACGAGGCGCAAGCTGTGTTTGCGGAATATACAGCCAACTATCTTTGTGATGGTAAGCCTTTCAATGCTTACGTGAAGGCTAAAGGTGTGATGGGATTTAAAACCACTCATACCAACCATACGATAAAAATAGGTGCTAATTGGGATATTGCAAAGAACTTTGGACGTGGACAGGTGTATGATATGCACCGACCTTTGAGTGTAAGCGGTTGGAGTTCTCGTCCTCGTAAATATTCCGATATTCCTGCTTTGCAAAACTTTTCTTTCTTTGCAGAAGAATTAATGAAAGCGAATATAGGCATGAGTCAGATAGAACTGATGGCTGGTGTTCGATTGAATACACTTTTGGGCTTGGATAGTAAGTATGATATGAGTGGTAAGTATTATGCTGACCCTCGTGTCAATCTCGCTTGGCATTTTCCTAAGTTTGATTTGAGAGGTAAGCCGATGTCTATTTCTTTGAATGGAGGATATGGCATCACTACCAAGATGCCTACGCTCAACTATCTCTATCCAGATAAATATTATAGTAACTTTATCTGCATGGCTTATTATGATACCGAGAATCCAACACAAGACAGTAAGTTCATTGTGCATACTTATGTGCAGGATCCTACCAATTATCAAATCAAGCCTGCTCGAAACCATAAGTGGGAGGTTCGTTTAGATATGAACTGGAATGACAATCGTCTTTCTGTTGATTATTTCCGAGAGGCAATGAACTCGGGATTCCGTTATTCTTCCATCTATGGGGTATATGACTATAAATATTATGATGTAAGTCAGATGGGAGCAGGTGTTGATTATACCACACTTCCATACGAGAATCGTAGAGTGTTGGATGGGTATCAGCAGGTTTCTAATGGCAGTAAACTGGTGAAGCAGGGCATCGAGTTGGCTTTCACTTCCCAGCGTATTCATTGTCTCAAAACTCGTGTGAATGTGACAGGGGCTTGGTTCCATACCCAATATACCAATAGCCAACCGATGTTTGATGCCGTCAGTACGGTAGTCAATGGACAGACGGTTAGGGATAAGTATGTGGGGCTTTATGACTGGAACGATGGCCGAGAAAATGACCGCTTGAATACCAATGTCACTTTTGATACCCAGATACCAGAGTGGAAACTTATCTTCACCACTTCTGTGCAGTGTATGTGGATGATTCGTACCAAGCAGATGAAGAAGAATGGTATGCCAATAGCCTATATTTCTTCGGAGGATGGACAACTTCATGACTATACGGAAGAAAGTCTGAATGACCCTTATCTGTTACAGTTGGCAAGAACCTATAACGACGATCAATTTAAGGCTTTTACAGTCCCAATGTCGATGGTTGTCAATCTGAAGGTTACTAAGGAAATAGGTAGGTATATGCGTCTTTCTTTCTTTGCTAATAAAATTTTGGATTATTTGCCAGATTATACAGCCAATGGAAGAGTGATTCGTAGAAATGCTTCGCCCTATTTTGGTGTTGAAGCAGGTTTTACTATATAATATAATTAAGATGTAAGAAGATGAAAGATTTTAGGAACGTAACAAAAACAATATGGTTATTGGTCTTTGGGGTGGTGAGTTTGTTCTTGTTGGCTTGTGAAGACCAAACGTCTGATATTCCACACACCAACTCGGAGTTTAGTATATCCATGCCGGAAGGAGTTGAAAACCTGAAGGTTGTGGACCAAACCTTGAAGATGACCAATTTATCTACGGGTAAGGTAACTGTTTTGGACGACTTGAAGAATGTCAGCCTACTGGAGGGACTTTACGACTGCGTCTATTCTGCCAATGTCATATATACAGCCAAGAACTCTGATGGAGAGGAAACAGAAAGTAAAGGTATCTTGACAGGTAAGGCAGAGAATGTGGAGGTAACAGGGGAGACCAAGAATATTTCGATTGAGACCTATCTCTCTGCAGAGAACGATGACTTCATTTTTGAGGAAATCTTCTTCTCTGGCACCTTGCGCTCTTCAGGCTTGCAGTATAATGGTGATAGCTATATTAAGATATACAATAATACCGACCATGTACTCTATGCCGATGGCTTGGCTTTCTGCGAGTCTAAGTTCAAATCTACGCAATACTTTGATTATACTCCAGATATTCGTAAGGACACAATGACCATCTGGTCTTTGTATGTGGTTCCTGGTAGTGGACATGACCATCCTGTCTTGCCGGGTCATTCCATGATTCTGTGTGATACAGGCATCGATCACCGTACGGCAAATCCAAACTCATTCGACTTGAGTCATGCTGATTTTGAATGGTATGACGTCTCCATCCAACCTGATCACATGGACATAGATAGTCCTACGGTGCCTAATTTGGATAAATGGTATTGCTATACAGAGTCGTTTTATGTGCTTCACAACCGTGGCTTTACGTCGTTTGCCTTGGCTCGCATTCCAATCGACAAAGAGGAATACTTGAAGAAATATAGATATACCTATAAATATACGATGTATCTTCCAGCAGGTACATTCCCTATGCAACAAGAGGCTTATAAGATGCCGAATGCTTGGATTGTTGATGGCGTGAACTGCAGTGTGGAGGCAAAGCGACTTTGGAATATCCTGCCTCCATCCATTGATGCAGGTTGGACACATGTAGGCAAGATTGACAAAGACAAAACCCGATACTTTCGCAGCATTCGTCGCAAGATGCTCTATCTCAATGCGGATGGCACAATGCACTTGAAGGATACCAACAATTCTACGGAAGACTTCAATACTGAGTGTATTCCTTCCATCATCGAGATGCAACATTCTGCCATTGATGCTCAGGGCACAAAGGCAATGACTGAGACATACGATGGTGCTCAACTTAAGAAATAAGAATAAGGTATGAAAAAAATATATATTTTCATGGTCATGATGGCATTGGTGGCAAACCATGCTGGAGCGCAAAAGGTAAGTTTGGCGGGCAAGGTCTTCGAGCACACCTTGCTTTGTGACGGCGTGAATGCTTCTGTCTTCCAGAATCCTGCCATGCAGTCGTTTCATTATCAGCATTCGTTGAATACGCTGAATTTGGGATATGACTATCGCCATGCATCTACTCCCAAGAGATTGGAAAGGGGGGACGGGCATAAACAAGCCTTTGTCGATGTGGATGCCTATTTGCATAAGGGCAAGGCTACCCTCTGGGGTAACGCTTACTATGTGAATGGTAGTACTCGCAATGTTCTTTATAATGAGACGACCGACTTAGAACAGCTCTATCCTTATCTGATGGCAGATTCTGTGGGAGGAAAGACCAGTCAGGAGTATTATTACTTCATGGGTGGTTTCTCCTATCCTTTGGGCAAGAAGTGGACGATAGGTGCGGAAGGTGAATATACTGCCAGAATGGAATACCGTACTCGTGACCCTCGTCCCAAGAACCTTACAGGTGACTTGCGTGCGAAAGTGGGTGTCTCGTATCTCTTGAGTGGCTTACACTTGATAGGCGCAGCTGTGACAGCTCGTAAGTACAAGCAAACCAATGAACTGAAACTCTATAACGAGGTGTCTGTGCCAACCATCTATCATCTTACAGGACTTGGTAATGACTACTATCGTTTTCGGGGTGTCAACACCTCTACTTATTACAAAGGCTATGGAGTGGGAGGTATGCTCACGTATTCGCAAAAAGACCAGAAAGGATGGTTTGCACAGGCAGAGTACGAATATACCAACATAGATAAAATCATATCCACGCTTAACGAACTGCCAATGGCAACATTGGAGAGCACTCGCTTCCATGTTACGGTGGGTTACTTGATGAATGATGAGCATCAGTATTATGGAGCTAACTTGAATGGTGAATTTTACCGCAAGGATGGCACAGAGAACATCTTTGGTACGGCGCAAGACAATATCTATCCTCTGATAGCTTCGGCAGGTCTTTACTCCTCGTTACAAGACAGGATAGGGATGGAAGCTTTCTATCAAAGCGTGTATTCCAACAAGTCTGCATGGGGAGGTAAGTGGAAATTAGCTTACATGGGTTTTTCGGAAAAGTATCAAGAACCTTATCGCCGATTAAAACATGCGGCTGTGATGACTTCTTTGTTGTTGGATGGCAAGGTGAAGGTAGGCAAATGTCTGTTGATGGCAAATGTGCATGGCGGTTATGAGTGGGCTATCAATAAGCATAATGATGATAGCTTCTTGTCGGAGGATAAATCTGCGATGATGCGACCGCTTATCCATACGAATGAATATTTTGCCCATGACCGTTGGAACATGGGGGCGGATGTGGAAGTCCCTCTCTTGGTGGCTTGTAAGTTCTTGCCTTTCGTTAAACTGTCGTGGCAGTACGACCACTATCTTTTGACTGCACATCAAAATAGTTTGGTTGTGTCGTTAGGAATTCGGTTCTAAAGAAGTGATGTAGCTTTAAAATATATTTATTAACTAAAAGTATCAATTTTATGAAGAAAAAGTTTACTTTATTATTGTTTGCGATCCTATCGCTTACAATGAGTCTGAATGCTCAAAGTCCTCTGGCTTTTCAGTGGGCACACTCTGTTGATGGTGCAACTACTGGTGGTGACAATGTGATGGGCATGTGCAAATCAAGTGATGGCTATTATTATATTGCCACAAACTTTGGTACGTCAACGACTCAAAAAGCGTTGAACGTTTGGTTTGATGGTGAGCAGTTGAAAGGTGATCATAGTGTTTACGAGGGCAGTCCATACACAGGTACAAGTCAGAATGGCAATATGTTGCTACAAAAAGTAGCTAAGGACGGTTCTGTTGTTTGGACTACGTTTACCAAGAAAGGTGATGTAGATCACGCTCAGGTTGCTCCAACTTCTGATGGTGGCTTGATTGTTGCTTTGAAATGCCGTGCTTGGGTAAAAGAAGCAGGATTGGAAAATATGCTATGTTATGTAGATGCTACCGAATCAGAAACTAATATTACTGGTGACCAAGTAGAAAGTGAGTATCGTTATTTGATTATGAAGATAACTAAAACCGGTACGATTGAATGGTATCGTAAAATTACGGGATTAGTTAAAACTAATGGTGAAAATAAGCCTACCAAGAATAACATCTATGTTAATGGCTTGGCTGTAGATGAGAATGATAATATTTATCTTGCAGGTAATTTCAGAACAGAAATGTATTTGAATAAGTCTGATGAGACAAAGGCTACTTTGGTAGCCAAAAGTAGTGTAGATACTTGGGGAGGTGATTCTCAAAATACGGTGGGTGATATGTTCCTTGTTAAGTTGGATAGCAAGGGTTATTATCTTAATAGTATTGTTAATAATGGTATAGTCGATTGTGCATTCTTGGATAAGGTGGTATATAATGATGGAAAACTTTATCTTGATGGTCGTGTGAAAAGTGTAGGCAATGAAATAACATTTGGTGGTGTCACAGTTAATGCAAGTAAGGATTTTCAGACTCAACTCTTGCTTTCTGTAAACACGGAGGATTTGTCTGTAAACTATATCAAATCGTTGACGTCTGTTGCGAATAAATCAGGAAGATTTGTTATACAAAACAAGAGTGTTCAATACTTGAATGGTTATGTTTATTTCACAGGTCTTTTGAATGGTAGCTGGCAGCAAGAGGGGGAAAGTGAGAATATAGCAACAAACCATACTTCTGCTCAGTTGAAGGGCTATGTCTTGAAGATGAATCCAGAAACAGGAAAAGTTGAAAAAGCTACTGTTCGTACAGATGGTGGTATTGGCGGTTTCTTTGGTGTTTATGAAGGTACAAAGAAATTGTATGCTTTCGGTTATGGCATGGGCGCTACTGATCGTGGTGCAATTATTGCTCCAATTGATAAGGAAACTTATGCTGTTGAAACTCCTATTATAGTTTGCACATATGGTATTGTCGGTAATGCAACCACCCCTATCGTTGATGGTGAGAATTTTGTGATGGCAAATCGAGGTAAAAGCGCAGCGTCTTTCTATGGGACAGACAAAAAGTTTGAGAATTTGAAAAACTGGGGTTCTGTATATTACAGCTACAAGATGAGTGATGTCATTTCTACAGGTATCAACAGACCTACCATTTCTGGCATTGATTCTGATGCAATTGTAGATGTTTATACGATCGGTGGTGTGAAGGTAAAGAGTGGTGTTGCAGCAAGCAATGCAACAGAAGGTCTTGCCAAGGGCATTTATATTGTCAACCACAAGAAGGTAATCGTAAAGTAATCATTTTATAAACTCTTTTTAAATGAAGAAACAATTTCTAAGCCTGTTCCTTCTTCTCTTAGCTCCTGCATCTTTGTTTGCTCAAACTGTGGAGCAGGATGCATCCATCCGTCAGGGCAAGTTGAAGAACGGACTCACTTACTACATTCGTCATAATGCCAAGGAGGCAGGACTTGCCGACTTCTATATAGCCCAGCGTGTGGGCTCCATCTTGGAGGAACCTCGCCAGCGTGGCTTGGCTCACTTCCTGGAGCATATGGCGTTTAATGGTACCAAACATTTCCCTGGCAAGGGTAAGCAACTGGGCATCGTGCCTTGGTGCGAGACCATCGGTGTGAAGTTTGGTACCAACCTCAATGCCTACACATCAGTCGATCAGACGGTTTATCACATCGGTTCGGCTCCCATCAAGCGCGAAGGTATCATCGACTCCTGCCTCTTGGTGCTCAACGACTGGAGCCAGTTTATCAACCTTGAACCCAAGGAGATAGACAAGGAGCGTGGCGTCATCCACGAGGAATGGCGCAACCGCCGTACGGGCATGGCCATGCAGCGTATGATGGAGAATGTGATGCCTAAGATATACAAGGGCAGCAAGTATGAGGACTGCCTGCCTATCGGCAATATGGACATTGTGGATAACTTCCCTTACCAGGACCTGCGTGACTACTATCAGAAGTGGTATCGCCCCGACTTGCAGGCCATCGTGGTGGTGGGTGACTTTGATGTGGATATGATGGAGAGGAAAATCCAAAAGCTCTTTGGTAAGATTAAGGCACACAAGAATCCTGCCGAGCGCATCTACTATCCTGTGAACGATAATGACAAGATGATTGTCGCCATCGAGAAGGACAAGGAGCAGCCTATCATCCTCGGTCATCTCTATATGAAGAGCGAGACCACTCCAGACAGCGAGAAAAACAGTGTGAAATATCAGCGTGAGGATTACATCAACGGTTTAATCACCTATATGCTCAATGGTCGCCTTTTGGAGAAAAAGCAAGTTGCCAATCCGCCTTTCATGAGTGCGACGGTGAAGAACGGTGCGTTCTTCGTTTCCCGCACCAAGGATGCCTTCAGCCTGAGCATCAGTTGCAAGCAGGACAATGTACTGGGTGGCGTTTCGGTAGCCGTAGGCGAGGTGGAACGTGCCCGTCAGCATGGTTTTACACAGAGTGAGCTGGAACGTGCCAAGAAACTCTATCTCAATGCTGCCGAGCGACAACTGAAGATGGAGAAAGACTATAAGAACTCTCACTATGTGAGCCAGTGCGTGAACAACTTCTTGGAGGGAGAGCCTATCTTGACCCCTACTTACAACCTCCAGTTGGTGAAACTGTTTGATGGCGAGGTGAGACTTGACGAGGTAAATAGTCAGGTGGGCGAGATAATCACCGACAAGAACCAGGTGTTCATCATGTATGGACCCGACAAGGATGGTTTCGTGGTTCCTTCGGAATCGGAAATTGAGAGCACCGTGCTTGCCGCACAGCAGAAGCGTTACGACGCTTACCAGGAGGAGCAAGTGCCAGCTACCTTGATGGCGGTCTTGCCTGCACCAGGCAAGATTGTGTCGGAGAAACCATACGGCAAGTTTGGCATGACGGAGATAGTCTTGAGTAATGGCATGAAGGTGTATGTGAAGTCCACTGACTATCAGGCCGACCAAATCACCATGAGCATGAGAGGCGAGGGCGGTACATCCGTCTATGGCGACGAGGACATACCTAACTTCGCCTTCTTGAGTGGTTCCGTCACGGAGGCGGGTGTGGGCGACTTCACGGCCACTCGTCTTCGCAAGGCATTGGCAGGAAAGTCCTTGAAGTTGGCTCCTTCCATCAACAGCGAGGGACAGCGCATCACAGGCACCTCGTCAGTAAAAGACTTGGAGACGATGCTTCAGTTGGCTCATCTCTATTTCACTGCTCCTCGCAAGGACAGCATGGCGTTCGAGGGAATGATGAATCGCAACCTTTCGCTCCTGAAGAACCGCAACGCCAGTTCGAAGGTTGTCTATAACGACTCCCTCTCGGCTACTCTGTACGACCACAATGTGCGTAAGGCTCCTGTAACCGTGGAGATTGCAAAAAAAGCGGATTACAACCGCATCTTCGAAATCTATCGTGAGCGTTTCAGCGATGCGAGCAACTTCAAAACCGTCTTCATCGGCAAGGTCGATATGGCGCAGCTTCGTCCGTTGCTCTGCCAGTATCTCGCCACCCTGCCTTCTACCCACAAGGCAGAAAAGAGCAACAAGGCCAACGTGCCTCAGATTGTGAAGAAGAACGAGGTGGTGAAGTTCGTGCATAAGCAGGAAACTCCGCTTGCCAACGTGAGCGTGTTCTATACAGCCAACGTCCCATTTTCGCCGAAGAACGACTTGGTGCTCGACATATTGACCCGTGTCCTCCAGATCGCTTACACCGACTCGGTACGTGAGGAGAAGGGTGGAACATACGGAGTGGGCGTAAGCTTCAATCTCGAGAAGGAGGATAATCCGAATGCCTTGCTTCGCATTTCCTACAAGAGCGACCCCAAGCGTTACGAGGAACTGAATCCTGTCATCTACAAGCAACTCCTGAACATCGCCGACCATGGTCCTGTGGCAAGCAGTATGGATAAGGTGAAGAAGTATCTGAAGAAGCAATACGGACAGATGGCAATCACCAACGACTACTGGAGCTACGTCATCTGGCACCAGCTCGACGACGATGCCGACTTCGACAAGGATTACTGCAAGATGGTGGACAACCTGACAGCTTCTGATGTGCAGAAAATGGCTAAGGAGTTGTTGAAGCAGAATCATCGTGTAGAGGTTACCATGCTCTCGGAGTAAGGATCAGAAAAAGATAGTATGGCGTTTCTTGCATATATAATATATGTATGCGGAAACCTATTATCTATAGTTGAGAAAAAAGAAATTCCCAGTTAGGAAAAAATATTTTGTCAGTTGATTGACAAGTTTTCCCTAATTTGGATTTTCTTTTCTACTGAATTTCAATGTTGTTTTTTAGTTATTTTCAGGTATAAAATAGTATGTTTTTGTAAAAGTTTTTACACTTTTGCAATAGCATAGTTTAATGATACAATATAATGA
>ENA-OYYB01000306-OYYB01000306.1-human-gut-metagenome-genome-assembly--contig:-NODE-306-length-32605-cov-6.456928_pt1 | contig 32605 bp, 28 predicted proteins | sample MGYA00244059_ERZ653440 | MGnify/ENA primary metagenome ERZ653440 (study PRJEB26926, sample SAMN06164994) | human gut metagenome | biome: ENVO:00009003; feature: ENVO:2100002; material: ENVO:00002003... | reverse complement strand
TAATTTTATTCAGTATATTTATTTTTTCTTATTTTACCGGCTTTGAAATACCGGAGGTTTTTGCATAAGTTGTCGTTTTGCGGGCGATCAGCTTCGGTGTGTATTCAATATTATAAAGGCTTGTCGGCTGAAGCCCCGTGTAAAACTGATCATTTGTAGTGATCTTTCTTATGATGATATCACAGGCATCTCTGCCCTTAAGTGCGACAAAATGATCGATCGTCGTCAGGGAAAGTCTCCGGATACTGGAATAAAAAATATCATCACATCCGATTACAGAGACATCCTTTGGAACACGTATTCTGGACTTCTCCAGTGCATCAATAGCGCCTATTGCCATCATATCATTCTGTCCGGCAATCGCGGTGAACTGCTTCTGTTCCCTGAGAAGCTCCATCGTAAGCTGATATCCCATGGAATATTCCGAATCCATTCGCGGCATCCTCCGGTCTATCGACTCATCTGCTGCCTTGATCAAAACATGACCGCCAAGTCCTTCTTTTTCGTATTCTTTTACAAAACCATCGATTCTTCTGGATCGCTGCCACTGCCTTCTGGTCAGCGGTGGTGTGATAAATGCCACATCTCTGTGTCCCAGATCCAGAAGATGTCTCGCCATCAGTCTTCCCACCATTGTGTTATCCTGATTGATCGCATCCACGGTTGTTGTCTTTTCTTTGTTGCTGATGATGACCAGTGGAATTCTTCTTGCCAGTTCTTCTACTTTTTGCTGGAAATCCGGATGAGGATTGCAGGCATAAATGATCCCCTGCGGTTCTATATTTCCGATCATCCTCAGATATCGCTCTTCCAGTCTGGCATCTCGCTGCGTATTGCAGATAAAGACGCCATATCCCTTTTCGTTTGCCACGGACTCGATTCCCTGAAGCAGCAGAACATAATACGGACTGGTAAGGGTCGGACAAAAAACAACGATCAGTTTTTCTTTTTTGCTGTTGTTCTTATGTTTTCGATGCGGCAGTTCATATCCCAGTTCTCTGGCAGCACGTTCTACCTTCTCAATGGTTTCTTCTGAAAAAGAAACATTATTTCTGCGATTAAGAATCATGGATACCGTAGCCTGAGAAACCCCGGCTTTTTCTGCCACCTGGGAGGAAGTCACCTTTTTTTTCGCCAAAGTTCATCCCCTCTTTCTGCTATCAAAGCTGCACTCTGCCCTCCAGTGCACGGAGCAGTGTCACTTCATCAATGTATTCCAGATCTCCGCCCACCGGTACGCCACTGGCGATCCTGGTAACTTTGATTCCTGTAGGTTTGATCAGCTTGCTTATATACATTGCTGTCGTTTCGCCCTCCAGACTGGAGTTTGTCGCAATGATCACTTCTTTTATATCGTCCTTCTGCAACCTCTGCATCAGTTCCCTGAGGCGGATATCATCTGGCCCGATTCCAAGCATCGGTGAGATTGCACCATGAAGCACATGATATACTCCATCATACTTGCCGGTCTTCTCATATGCAGCCAGATCCCTTGTATTCTCCACTATCATAATCGTGCCGGCATCCCTCTTCGGATTGCTGCAGATCGGGCAAAGCTCCTGATCTGTCAGCGTGCAGCAGTTCTTGCAGTAGCAGACCTTTTCTCTGGCTTCCGTGATGGAAGACGCCAGCTGTCCCACCTGGTCCTTCGGCATATTCATGATATGAAAAGCCAGCCGCTGTGCAGACTTCGGTCCAATCCCCGGCAGATGGGAAAGCTGTTCTATCAGCTTATTGATATGTGTGCTGTAATATTCCATCAGAACGGAAGGCCTCCGCCAAGGCCGCCAAGTCCTCCTGTCAGTTTTGACATTACTGCTGCGGATTCCTCCTCTACTTTACGAAGTGCCTCGTTTGTAGCAGCCACGATTAAATCTTCCAGCATTTCGATATCGTCCGGGTCTACAACTTCTTCATCAAGCTTAACTTTGGTAACCTCACGTTTACCGGAAATTGTCACCTCTACAGCTCCACCGCCCGCAGTTGCTGTGAATTCTTTTTCTTCCAGTGCCTTCTGATTCTCTTCCATCTGGCGCTGCATTTTCTGCGCCTGCTTCATTAAATTGTTCATGTTGCCAGGCATACCCATGCCCGGAAATCCTCCACGTTTTGCCATAACTTTTATTCCTCCATATCATTTTATTTTAGTCTTCCAGGTATGAACCCGGTTCTTCTTCTATCTGAACATCCATATGGATATTTTCGCGGATCGCCTGATCCACTGTGATCTGAGACAGATTTGTCTGCTGATGATCTTCTGCCACAAGCATATGCAGTTCAATACTTTTACCCAATTGTTTCTCTATGATTTCCTGTAATTCCTTCTTCGCATCAGAATCATCCGGATACAGCCGTCCTAACGGAGTCTGAAATTCCACATACAGCACCGGTTCACCGGTTTCCCCATTGTACTTTGGCACAGACTGCAGAAGTGCCTGCTTGAATGCTGCCGTTGTCTGACCAACGATCACCTTCCATCCTGCCACGATCTTCTGCAGATCCTCCGGTGCCGCTTTCTGAGGTGGCACTACCGGTTCCGTCCGCATTTCTGTCACGGACTCATCGCCGCTTCGGACAACCACCTGCTGAACCGGCCGCTCATCAATTCTCTGCTCCAGTACCCGAATACGATCCAAAACAGAATCAAGATTTGTCTCCATCGCCGGCCGGCAGAGTTTGATCAGAGCAATTTCTACCAGAACACGTTTCTGTGTGGCAAATCGAATCTGATTTGAGAGTTCAGAAAAAACACGGATATACCGCATAAGTGTATCAATGTCCGTCATCTCACTCTCCTCTTTAAGAAGTCTGAGATTCTCAGACGAAACATCAATTGCTTCCTCCGGATTGTCGGAAGTTTTGACCAGAAGAAGATTTCTCATATACCATGTAAAATCTCCTACAAACTGGCTCAGTTCCCTTCCGCCTACGATAAGTTCCTCCAGAATACGGATCGCCGCGGTTACATCACCGGTCAGAACCTTCCTTAAAAGCTTACTGAACACTTCGGTGTCTACAGCTCCCAGAACCTCCAGGACTTTATCATAAGTCAGTGTCTGACCCAGATAGAAAGCAATACACTGGTCCAGAAGACTCAGGGCATCTCGCATGGAACCATCACCGGCCTTCGCCACATAGCGAACCGCCTTTTCTTCTGCTTCCACTCCTTCTGCATGAAGAAGTTCCGTCAGTCTGTCTGCGATTGTATCGATTGAAATCCTGTGAAAATCGTATCTCTGGCATCTGGAAAGAATCGTGATCGGAATCTTATGCGCCTCCGTCGTAGCCAGTATAAAAATTACATAGGAAGGTGGTTCCTCCAGTGTCTTAAGCAGGGCATTAAAGGCTCCCGTAGAAAGCATATGCACCTCATCGATGATATACACCTTATAATTACCCTCTGTAGGACGATAAGTCACTTCCTCACGAATCTCACGGATATTATCCACGCCATTGTTGGATGCGGCATCGATCTCAATCACATTCATGGAAGTTCCTGCCTGGATTGCTCTGCACATCTCACATTCGTTGCAGGGACTTCCATTGACAGGATGCTGACAGTTCACTGCCTTCGCCAGAATCTTCGCCACCGTTGTCTTACCGGTACCTCTCGTCCCGCAGAACAGATAGGCATGTCCGATACGGCTGGCATTGATCTGATTTGTCAACGTTGTCACAATGTGATCCTGCCCTTTGACATCAGCAAAATTATCAGGTCGGAACTTTCGGTACAGGGCAGTATAACTCATAAATAACTACACTCCTTTTCCAGCCTGGCATATTCTTTTACCACCGTTTATCCAGGCATTAAACCGCCGCAGGAAAACTCCCGCGGCGGCAGTTATTCGTTACTGTTTACTCTTTGTCCGGCAGTGATCAGTCTCCAAAGCTGATACCGATCTGCTTGGCAGCTTTAACGATCTGATCCTTAGGAGAAACCATCTTGAGCTTGCCTGCACATTCTGCAAGTGGGATTCTCTTGATCTTGCCATTGATGATGCCAACCATAATGCCATATTCCTCATCCAGGATAGCTTCTGCCGCACCTGCGCCGATTCTTGTAGAAAGAACTCGGTCATACGGACACGGCTCACCACCACGCTGAATGTGACCCGGAACTGTTACACGGACTTCACTTCCGATAACCTTGTTGATCTGATCTGCGATCTCATAAGAAACGGACGGATATTTCTTCGCTCTTTCTTCGAGTTTCTCTTTGTATTTCTTCTTCGGAAGTTCTGCATCCTCCCTGGAGATCGCACCTTCTGCTACTGCAAGGATCGTGAAGCGTTTGCCTTCCTTATTACGTTTGTCAATTGCAGCACATACCTTCTTGATATCATACGGAATTTCAGGAATCAGGATAATATCTGCACCACCTGCGATACCTGCATGAAGGGTCAGGCTTCCAACCTTATGACCCATGATCTCCACAATAAATACACGGCCATGAGAAGTTGCTGTTGTATGGATACAGTCAATTGCATTTGTGGCAATATTTACTGCGCTCTGAAATCCAAATGTCATATCTGTACCATAGATGTCATTATCAATGGTCTTTGGAAGATGAATGATATTCAATCCCTCTTCTCGTAACAGATTGGCTGTTTTCTGTGTTCCGTTTCCTCCAAGGATGACAAGACAGTCCAGGCAGAGCTTATAGTAAGTCTGCTTCATAGCCTCAACCTTATCCAGACCTTTCTCATCCGGCACACGCATCAGCTTAAACGGCTGACGGGAAGTGCCAAGAATAGTTCCTCCTCTTGTCAGAATACCGGAGAAATCTTTTGCAGTCAGCATACGGTACTTGCCGTAGATCAGTCCTTTGTATCCATCGTCAAAGCCGTAAACCTCCAGATCATCCACTGTATTAGACAGAGCCTTCACAACACCTCTCATTGTGGCATTTAAAGCCTGGCAGTCACCGCCACTTGTTAACATTCCGATTCTTTTGATCATAGAACAGTTCCTCCTCATAGCGCATGATTTTTTATCTAAAGTAGATTTTACAGTTATTTATGGAATCAGTCCAAAAAAGCATCTGCAATCTGTTTTCTATTATATAATACTTTACCCCCTCTTGACAAGTATACAAAAATCGTCTATACTTAAGTTCCGCGCAGCCGGGGAGATAGCGGTGCCCTGTACCTGCAATCCGCTACAGCAGGGGTGATGCCAATCTGAGGCTTGTCTCCTGTGGGGCTGCCCTTTATAAGTGGCGTTGACGTTTGGGTCTCACGCAACAGGACTCTGTGAACCGTGTCAGGGCAGGAATGCAGCAGCACTAAGCAGAACCTCTTGTGTGCCGTGAGGGTGCCTGGGCCGAGTTAACTGTAGAGGTAACGTCCATGGGAACATTTCGAAGTGCGGCGCGCGGAAAAGAGAGAATTTTTTATACTCCGGAGACAGATTGTCCCCGGAGTATTTTTTACTGGCAGATTTCTGCTACCACCTGATTGATAAGTTTGCCGTCTGCCTTACCTTTAAGGTCACCCATAACAGTTTTCATGATCTGTCCTTTGTTCTTTGTTGCAAGAACTTCTGCAAATTTTTCTTCGAGATATGTCCTGATCTCTTCTGCACTCATCTGCTGCGGCGCATATTTCTCGATCACATCATATCTTGCCTGATATTCCGCACGGAGATCGTCACGGTTTTCCGGACAGGTATCAAGCTGTTCCTTAACTGTCTTTAATTCTTTGAGGATCACACGGTCAACCAGTGCTTCAGGCACGTCCTCTCGGCACCCTTCGTCAATAGCAGCCTTCTTAACTGCTGAGATCAGAGAAGATACTGCATCCTTTGTTGTTTTGTCCTTTGCCTTCATGGCTGCAACCATGTCTTTTCTTAATGCTTCTACTGTCATTTTCATTTCCTCCTCGTTTATTACATGATATGACCGCCATCCGGCACACAGCCCCGGCGCTCACTCTCTGTTTTATCATAGCACGATTTCCATAAAAAACAAGTTCTACTGTTCGCAGTTCTGCATCTTCTGTATCTCCTGTTTCGCAAGCATTTTACGCTGTTTTTTCTTTTCACGGAGTTCTTTAAAAAAATCAGACAGCATTGCTGAGCACTCTTCCTGAAGTACACCTCTGGTCGTCTTTACCTGATGATTGAATCCCTCCACTTCCAGAAGATTCAGAACAGAACCTGCACATCCCGCTTTGGGATTCATGCTCCCGATCACTACTTCATCAATCCTTGACTGCACAAGTGCACCTGCACACATCTGGCATGGTTCCAGCGTTACATACATGGTGCAGCCCTCCAGCCGCCAGTCACCGAGCTTCCTGCTCGCTTTGCGGATCGCATTCAGTTCTGCATGAGATAATGTATTTTTGTCCGTATTTCTCCGATTATATCCCCTTGCAATAATTTTCCCCTCAGACACGATCACACAGCCGATCGGAACTTCTTCCAGTGCTCTCGCTTTCTTTGCCTGACGGATTGCTTCTTTCATAAATTTCTCCTGCTCTGTCAACACTTTCTCCTCCTTTTTCCGTTATCAGTATAAAGAAATCCCCTTGCAAAATCAACGTCAAATCACTAGAATAAATTATCAGAGTTCTGAATCGGAAACGGTCTCATTTTTGAAACGCCAGAAGTTCTGATTCCAAAATTATCATCTCAGAAAGAAGAGAAAATTATGCCACATATACATGGTCTGAACAAAACTACCCTGCTTGATTATCCCGGCCGGGTCGCCGCAACCATATTTCTTGGCGGCTGCAATTTCCGGTGTCCCTTCTGCCAGAACAGCCCGCTTGTCCTGCACCCTTCTACCGAACCGGAAATTTCCGAAGAAGAAGTTTTAAATTTCCTGCAGAAGCGAACCGGTATTCTGGAAGGAGTCTGCATCTCCGGAGGAGAACCCACACTCAGTGCAGATCTGGAGCCCTTTGTACGCAAAATCCACGAAATGGGATATTCTGTCAAACTGGATACCAATGGATCTCATCCTGAAGTTCTGAAAAATCTTGCCGAGAAAAATCTTATCCAGATGGCTGCCGTGGATATCAAAGCCTGTCCCCAAAATTACCCTTCCCTGACAGGTCTTCTTCACCCTGACCTGGATTCTGTACAGCAGACAGTTGACTTCCTGCTGCACGGAAATCTGGACTACGAATTCCGCACCACGGTTGTCCGTGAACTGCACAGCGAAGATGATTTTTATAAAATCGGAACCTGGCTGAAGGGTGCCAGAGCCTACTATCTCCAGGCTTACAAAGACTCCGATGAAGTTCTGCAGCCTGGATTCAGCAGCTATTCTCTGGAAGAACTGGAACATTTCCGCAGCATTCTTCTAAAAACCATCTCAAGAGTTGAAATTCGGGGCATCGACTGACCGGTACCAGTAGCCTCCCTTTCCTTTTGGGACCTGGATATCTCGGCTCTCTTTGAAATAAGAAAAGCCAAACATATTTGCCATAAAGCCTTCCTGCTGATCATATGCTCCCGGAACACCAAGCATCCACTGACCGTCGCGAGTACAGCAGAGAAGCAGATGACCGAAATTATGATAGCCATACTGCAGAAAACGATTGTTTCGAAGCATGCAGACACGGCGTCCAAGACGGCAGAGTTCATCTATAGTAATCCTGCGGCATTCTGTCATCTCGCCATCACCAAACGCCTCACAAGGTACACCAACAGGTGCGGGCTCCGGACGGCCCGGTTCCGGCTTGTGTGGCGGATATTTTTGCGGTTTCAAAGGCTCCGGACACTCTGTCATCTCAGATTCCTGCACAGACTGTGTATGAACCTGTTCATCCTCCTTTGCAGGCTCTGTTTTCTGTTCCGCCTCTTCCGTCATCTCCTGGAAATCCTCCGGCCGGATCGGTCGGTCATCCCACTCCGTTCCAAAAAATCCGCCACTGTCCAGAATGAGGATCATCCCGTTCATATCACCAAGCGGTATCTTTCCATGCCCGACTGCCATTGTCTGTGTTTCCAGAAGACAATCCATTCTGCCGGCTTCTGTTCGGAATTTTCCGATTCTGCTCCCTTCCAGCAGTCCTTTTCTTCTCACAAATCCATAGACAGTACACTCCATACCCGCGATCAGGCCTGGGCATCTCAGATGAACCTCCATCAGGCACACTTGTTCCCTGGCTTCTACTTTTATGAAGCCACAGTTATTTCCTTTTTTTCCTTTCTGATACTCATATACATACGCCACAAAGCGCTGGTATTTTGCCAAACCAGAACCTCCCGGATTTGCTCATCACTTATGTATATGAGCTTGCAGCTTGCAATATACCCTTCTCACTTTCCCCCGATGATCCGTCTTTCAGTCCACTGTGCATACGCTGCATAAATCCAGTTTCTGAGAGCCTTCTTCATATTCATACGCAGCATTTCCTGATTCTCTCCGTATCCGATGCATCCTGGAAATTCCGGATAAAACCCCGTATAACCTTTCACCGGATCTTTTCGCACCTCATAGGGATCCTCCCACAGATTTTCTGTCACCATCTCCAGATCTATTTCTCCATATTCCACCATCTCATACAGGCCATCCAGAACATAATCATACGGTTTCCTGGAATCTGGATCCTTTCCCTGTTTTCCGATTCTGTTCAGTTCTCTGCCTATATCTCCGTTTCGTATCCACTCTGCATAAAGTCCATCAAACTGTTTTTCTTCAAGCTCATACTCTTCTTTCATCAAATCCAGATAATGTATGGCATCTTTATGCGAAATTTTTCCACTCTGGATCATCCCACATAAATATGATAATTCGTTCTCTTTTTCTGTCCCCATACCGTCCTTCACTTTCTCCATCGACTCAGTTGTATCGTTTTATATGCTATATTTTTTCTACTCCAGGACAAACAATAAATGTTTCTCTATTACGAAACATTATAAAAGAATTCCTCATTATCATCAATACACAGATATTTCTTTATTGCGAAATATTATCTATGAGGAAAACAAAATGCAGAAAATAAGACCCGACCTGGACATCGGCAGAAACATCCAGCAGGTGCGTTATCTTAATGGATTCACGCAGGATCAGGTAATTGCCCGTCTGAATCTCATGGGAATTCCCATCTCCAAGAGCACTTACGCCAAGCTGGAAACAAACCGAATGAACATCAAAGTCAGTGAACTCCTTGCACTCGCACAGATTTTTCACTGTGATGTTGGTGAATTTTTCAAAAATCTTTTATAATCCTTCTGTTTATTCCTCATATAGACTTCCTTTTCTCTCAGCCCATTTCGTGCTGTTCTCTGGCAGTATTTTTCCATTATCACCAAAAACTAATGTACTTATTCCACTGACATCTAATCGTATCTCTGCAAAGCGTTTTTGCTTTATTGATACATCATGAAACACTTTCATTCCAAATACCAAATACAAAAAAGGAACCTCTTTTTAAGAGATTCCCTGGATAAACAAAGAAAAAACACCGAAAGCTCTATCTCAAAAGCTTTCGGTGCCCCTGCCAAGTAATCGAAGTGACAGGATTTGAACCTGCGACCTCTGCGTCCCGAACGCAGCGCTCTACCAAACTGAGCCACACTTCGTTATTTATTTTTTCTACGTCGCTCAACGCAAGATATATTATATTATATGGTTTTTGAATTGTCAACAGTTTTTTGAAAAAAAATAAAAAATTTCTATTTTCCAATTTCTTGCAAGAATTTCCGATATACGCTATATTATAGATAACAGGTTCACTGTAACATTCACTCACAAAAACCAGAAGAATCCGCCCACTTATGGCGGACGGAAAGAGGATCCACTATGATAGATGTAAAAAGTATCAGCACTCACTGCTCAAGAACAGAGTTTGTCGGAACTGCTGTCCTTGACACGATTGGTCTGGTCATCTCAGGAATCGATGATACCTTATTAAAAGAAATGAATATAGGAACGAAATATCATACCCTCGGACTTTTTAGTTCCCGAACCGGTGCGGCCGGACAGATCACTGCAATTGACGATGCCGTAAAAGCAACCAATACAGAAGTCCTGTCCATAGAATTTCCAAGAGATACCAAGGGCTGGGGCGGTCACGGCAACTATATCGTGATCGGCGGCAATGATGTTTCCGATGTGCGTCACGCAATCGAACTCGGCCTTGAACTCACTAAGAAAAACGCCGGTGAGCTTTATATCAGTGATTCCGGTCATCTGGAGTTTACATTTTCTGCCAGTGCCGGTGCAGCTTTGCAGAAAGCTTTCCACGCCATTCCCGGGGAAGCCTTTGGCTTCATGGCCGGATCTCCGGCTGCTATCGGCCTTGTAATGGCTGATACCGCAATGAAAGCGTCCGCAGTAAGCATCACCTGCTACATGACTCCAAGCATCGGAACCAGCCATTCCAACGAAGTTATTCTTGGAATTTCGGGTGATGCAAGTGCTGTCAAGGCAGCTGTCCTTGAAGCGCGTCAGGTCGGTCTGGAACTGCTCATCGGAATGGGAAGCTACCCGGAAATCCCCGGAGTGCCATATCTTTAATACAGACCCCAAAATCTTTCTGACTGAATATAAAGAAAAAAGCCTGTGCCCTGAGATCTACTTGTCCAATCGTCAAGTAGTCCCGGAGTACAGGCTTTCTTATTGTAAATTCATATTAGTTCAGCTGGTAAACATCCGCATACTGTAATCCAAAGCTCAGAGCTTCGCTGTGACTGCTGCAGTAGATATCTACATGGCCATACGGAGTTCCAAGATCCTCTACCGTATAAACATTTCCATTGATAAGGAGCTTTGTTCCGAACGGTACACCTGCCATGGCTACAGTACGTCCTGCCACCGGCATAGTTCCACTTGCTGTTGCATTTCCTGCTGTTCCGCAACAGGTTGCACAGTTACAGTAAGCTGTAAGCTTAAAGTTTCCAAGATAAGTTCCCTGACTGGAGTCAGATGAACCAGAATCAGATGAACTGCTGTCAGATGAAGAATCATCGCTGGAATCAGAGGAATCCTCTGTAGCAGAATCATCGCTGGATGTATCCTCAGATGCGTCTGTGTACTGACTGTCATCATCAATAGTTCCTGCTTCTTCATCATCAGAATAGCTGTCATCAGAGCTTTCGGAATCAGAATCATTCTCTGTATAGGAAGCATCAGAAGACTCATCCTCTGTATAAGCTTCATCACTGGAAGTATCTTCGTCGGATTCGGAAGAATCTTCACTATAAGACTCCTCTTCGCTTGCCGCTTCCTCAGCTGCTGCCTGTGCTGCAGCTTCTGCTGCCGCCTCTTCTGCTGCTCTCTCCTGCTCAGCCTGCTCCATCAGAACTGCGATATCGTTATCAGCGCTGCTCACCTGAGCCATAAGAACCTCTGCCTCTTCCTGGTTTGCACTGATCTGGTTTACGTAGGAACTGATGTTATCACTTGTTGTTGCAACAAGATTCTGAACTTCCTGCTGTTTGGATCCTTTCTCTGCAAGCATCGTGTTGATGGAAGCAGATTCATCCTCAACCTTCTTCTGCTGCTCTGCAATATTCTTCTGAGTTGCTTCGTATTTCTCAAGCATGTTTCTGTCATATTTGGAAAGCTCGGAAATGCTGTTGGCCTGATTCAGGAGTTCAGAAAGACTTCCTGCAGAGATCAGTGCCTCAAACATTGTTGTACCGCCCTTCTCATATATGTACTGAATACGGTCAGACATTGCTTCCTTCTGCTTGATTGCTGCCTTCTGTGCACTGGCAAGGGCAACCTTGACTTTATTCAGCTCATCTTCTTTCTCAGCAGCCTGTGTGCTTAACTGAGAAATACTTTCTGTCAGTTCATTATATTGTGAATTCAGTTCTGACAGGTAGGATTCGAGTTCCTGTTTCTTACTCTCCAGACCACTGATGTTTGCCTGAGTCTGATCAAGTCCTGCCTGCGCTTCCTGCTTCTGAGCCTGTGCTGCGGCTATCTGATCTTCTGTAGAAGCGAATACGGTTGTTCCCATAGAAGCAGTCATTGCACATGTTATCAGCAGTGAAAGAACTTTCTTACTTTTCATATAAACACCTCGTAATTTTTTTGTACACTCAGTATAACACATTTTTTCATAAAATCAACACTTTTATTTAATCTTTGTAACATTCATGTAACATTTTCAATAAAAGGTCGCGATTTTACCACATATCTACTATATGTATTACAAAAAAATTACGCTGACTTGAAATTCATCTTCAGACAATGCCACCGTGTTTATTCTGCGACAGCTTCCTCTACTTCCTCTGCCTCTTCTGCTGCCAGAAGTTCCTGGTATTTCTCCAGAATCAGACCCTGGATGCGATCCCTTGTCTGTGAGTTGATCGGATGAGCGATGTCACGATACTCTCCGTCCGTTGCCTTGCGGCTCGGCATTGCGATAAAAAGGCCCTTCTCTCCCTCGATCACCTTAATATCATGTACCACAAACTCATCATCTATTGTGATCGATACGACCGCTTTCATCTTTCCTTCTTTTGCAATCTTTCTCACACGTACATCTGTAATATTCATTGTATTGCTGCCCCTTTCACCTTTCATACGCACGCATTGCCTTATATTTTGTATTTATTTTATAATGCGTACCTTTCATTCTTTTCTACAACGATTCTGACCTTTCCGTCTTCTGCGCTGTAGCAGGAATCTGCCTTGATCGTATCGCGGCTTTCCACGATACAATTCTCCAGCCGCACGTTATCTCCCAGATAAACGTTGTTAAGAATCACAGAATTCCTGATCACACAGTTGTTGCCGACATAGACATCCTTGAACAGTACAGAATTCTCGACCGTACCATTAACAATGCATCCACTCGCAACAAGACTGTTCTTTACGACCGCTCCCGGATTATATTTTGCCGGTGGCAGATCGTCGATCTTTGTCTTGATCGACGGTTCCTGTCTGAAGAAGTAATTCCGAATCTCCGGCTGCAGAAATGCCATATTGGTTCGATAATATGCCTCTGCGGTAGAAATATTGCTCCAGTAGGAATCTATCTTATAGCCGTAAATTCGTTTGAGGTTTTTGTAACGAATAAGAATATCGTTTACAAAATCATGTCTGCCTTCCTGGGCAGCCCGCTCCAGCAGTTCGATCAACTGTCTTCTCCGGATAACATAAATACCGGTTGAGATCGTATTATAATTGGATACGATCGGTTTCTCTTCAAATTCTTCAATCCTGAAGTCGTCATTCATGCGGACTACACCAAAGCGTTCCACTTCACTCTGATCTCTGCAGGTTGTGCAGACAACTGTAATATCCGCACGTTTGGAAATATGGAAATCCAGGACTTTGTTGTAATCCATCTTATAAATACAGTCACCGGATGCAATGACTACATACGGCTCATGGCTGTTTCTGAGGAAAGTAAGATTCTGGTAAATAGCATCTGCCGTTCCCTGATACCACAGACTGTTGTCCTTGGTGATCGTAGGTGTAAATACAAACAGACCTCCCTGCTTACGTCCAAAATCCCACCATTTGGATGAACTCAGATGTTCATTCAGAGACCTTGCATTATACTGAGTCAGAACGGCAACCTTCTGTATATGCGAATTTGCCATATTGCTCAGTGCGAAATCTATACTGCGGTAACTTCCGGCTACCGGCATTGCTGCGATTGCTCTCTTGTCCGACAATTCCCGCATGCGGCTGTTATTGCCTCCTGCAAGGATAATCCCGATTGCCTTCATGACTGCTCACCATCCTTTGCTCTGATCACCTGTCCACTCTCAAGAATTCCTTCCGGATAATCCTCTGCTGTAGTAATTCCTGAAATTGCAGTGTTTCTTCCTATCTTAACATTGTCCGGTATGACACTCTGTTCTCCGATCGTAGCAAGTCCAAATGCGTAAACAGCAGGTTTAAATACATTCTTTGCTTCTTCTCCGCATCCAACAACAGTATTATTGCCAATCGTGACGTCCTCTGCTATGATTGCCCTGTCCAGAACAGAGTTCTCTCCGATCACAGAATTCCGCATGATAATGGAATCTCTTACTACCGTTCCCTTTCCGATCACAACATTCGGTCCGATCACGGAATGATATACTTCACCATAAATCTCCGTTCCCTCTCCGATCAGACAGCAGTCCGTCACTGCATCTTCTGCAATGTACTGCGGCGGAATGATATCTCCCCTTGTATAAATCCTCCAGTATTCTTCATACAGGTTAAACTCCGGAACAATGTCGATCAGTTCCATATTCGCTTCCCAGTAGGAACCCAGAGTTCCTACATCCTTCCAGTAGCCATTATACTCGTAGGCAAAAAGTCTCTGCCCTTTGTCTTTACAGTAAGGAAGGATATGCTTACCAAAATCACAGTTACTCTGTGCTTTCAGTGCCAGCAGAGCTTCCTTCAATACCGGCCAGCTGAATATGTAAATCCCCATGGAAGCCAGATTACTGCTCGGCTTCTCCGGTTTCTCCTCGAATTCCCTCACACGTCCCTTCTCATCCGTCACCATAATCCCGAATCGGCTTGCTTCTTCCATCGGAACAGGCATACATGCAATCGTAATATCCGCTTTATTTGCCTTATGGAAATTCAGCATTATCTCATAGTCCATCTTATAGATGTGATCCCCGGAAAGGATCAGCACATAATCCGGATTGTACTGTTCCATGTAATCAAGATTCTGGAAGATTGCATTCGCTGTTCCGGTATACCATTCACTGTTGTCACTCCGCTCATACGGAGGAAGCACAGTCACACCGCCTTCATTTCGATCCAGATCCCACGGGATTCCAATTCCGATATGTGTGTTCAGACGCAGTGGCTGATACTGAGTCAGAACTCCCACTGTATCAATGCCTGAATTAATACAGTTACTCAGCGGAAAATCTATGATACGATATTTTCCCCCAAAGGCGACCGCTGGTTTTGCTACTTTAGCTGTCAATACTCCAAGTCTGCTGCCCTGACCGCCCGCCAGAAGCATGGCAATCATTTCTTTCTTGATCATGCACTCACCTCTTGTTATATTTGATTTCCTAATTATATCATATCTCCCCAGATTAGTGAACATTATTTACAATTTTCTTGTATTAATTTTATTTTTTTTATATTTATTGCACACCTTTTCTTTATTTTCCGAACCATATCTCATTTTTCTATGTGAATTATGCACAATTTCTCAATTTTCACGCCGTATTTTTTCTATCATCAAAACTTGGACTTTTCATTTTTATCTACAAGAGGTATAATATTTAAAAATAAGAAGTAACTCTTCAGCAAAAATAAGGAGATTTTTATTATGTATCAGATAGACTTTCACAAACCAATCGCCGTCCATTTTATTGGTATTGGCGGAATCAGCATGAGCGGACTGGCCGAAGTTCTCCTGGAGGAGGGCTTTACCATCTCCGGTTCCGACTCTAAAAAAAGCCCGCTGACCACCCTTCTTGAAAGCAAGGGTGCAACTCTCTACTATGGACAGCGTGCTTCCAACATTAAGGATTCTGTTGATGTCGTTGTCTATACAGCAGCAATCCATCCGGACAACCCTGAATTTTCCTGTGCAAAGGAAAAAGGAATCCCAATGCTCACCAGGGCACAGCTTCTCGGACAGATCATGCGCAACTACGATACCCCGATCGCTGTATCCGGAACTCACGGAAAGACTACTACCACTTCCATGATCTCTCATATTCTTCTTAAAGGAGACTGTGATCCTACCATCAGTGTCGGCGGTATCCTTCCGGCAATCGGAGGAAACATCCGTGTCGGTAATTCAGAGACCTTCCTTACCGAAGCATGCGAATACACCAACAGCTTCTTAAGCTTTTTCCCAAAGATCAGTATTATCCTCAATATAGATGCTGATCATCTGGATTTCTTTAAGGATATTGATGACATCCGTCATTCTTTCCGCAGATTTGCTGAGCTTCTTCCGGCAGACGGCGCACTGATCATCAATGCCGACACTCCGAAATACGAGGAGATCATAAAGGAGCTTCCATGTAAGGTCATCACCTACAGTCTGGAGAAAGAAGCAGATTACACTGCCGACAATATCACTTATGATGAATTCGGACACGCTTCCTTCCGTGTACTCCATAACGGCAGTCCAATCGGAACCTGCTCTCTCAAAGTTCCGGGAATCCACAATGTTTCCAACGCACTGGCCTCCATTGCCTGCGGACAGCTCCTTGATCTTTCTGATGATGTTATTTTTGAGGGACTTAAGAGCTTTACCGGAACAGACCGAAGATTCCAGTACAAGGGACAGATCGGCGGAGTCACGATCATTGATGATTATGCACATCATCCAACAGAAATCGAGGCAACTCTCCACGCTGCAAAGAATTATCCACATAAAAAAATCTGGTGTGTATTCCAGCCGCATACTTATACCCGTACCAAGGCTCTCCTTCCTGAATTTGCCAAAGCTCTTTCCCTGGCAGACCATGTTGTCCTTGCTGACATCTATGCAGCCAGAGAAACGGATAACCTCGGGATTTCCTCCGCTGATCTCCAGAAACTGATTGCGGATCTTGGTACTCCATGTGAATATTTCCCAACCTTCGATGAAATCGAAAACTTTTTACTCGAGAATTGTACACAGGGTGACCTGTTGATAACTATGGGGGCCGGAGACGTTGTAAATATTGGAGAACAGCTTCTCGGAAAGTAAGTTATCCACATTATCCACATGCTTATGCACATTTTTAATGCCACATAGCATGTGGATTTTTATTACTCTTTGTCGTTTACATAAGTGTATATGCAGTCAGTTCAAAATCCTTTATTTTATGCGTTTTTTCGACATTTATCCTGGTTGCAGATAATTTTATTACTGTTTTTCTTTCCACATTATCCACATTATCCACATTTTATTGTGGAAATCTTTCGCAGCAAAATACCCTATTCTCATTTGAAAAAGGTTGTGCTATAATCCAATTGTTCCAATCTGCCGTTGTTTTGACGGCATATAACCGGAATTTTCTTAGAAAGTGAGCGATATTTCATGGCAACGATCACATTACAGAACTCCTCCCTTATGGAGGTCACGATTTTATCGAACACATTTATTGACAATTATATGCCGGAGGCAAATGGAGAGTTCGTCAAAGTATATATCTACCTTTTACGTTCACTCTCCAATGCTCCGGTTTCTTTCAGTCTGGAGCAGATGGCAGATCGTCTGCTGTGTACCGAGAGAGATATTCTCCGTGCACTGAAATACTGGGCAAAGCAGGAGTTGATCGCCCTTGATTTCACAGACAGCAATAAACTCTGCGGTATCGTGCTGCTCTCTCCCGACGGACAGAAGCAGACAGTTTCTTCTGTTTCCGCCTCCCGGGAAACTGCTTCCGCAGCAGAACAACCGGCAGTTTCACCAGCGTCAGTGTCAGTTTCCGCTCCTGAAACTTCCACAGACGAAGCCTCTGTTAAGCAGAAGCAGGAACTGACGCCTGACCGAATCCGTGAACTGAAACAGAATGAAGAGATCATTCAGATTCTTTACATTGCCGAACAGTATCTTGGCAAGACCCTGACTCCTACCGAAAGCCAGAAGCTGCTTTTCTTTTATGACGGACTGGGGCTGAGTGCAGATCTTATCGAGTATCTCCTTGAGTACTGCGTCAGTCATAATCATAAGAGCATCCGTTATATTGAGAAAGTTGCCATTGCCTGGGCAGAAGACGGAGTCACCACTGTTGAGCAGGCAAAACAATCCTGCTCCCGCTATAGCCGGGAATACTTCGCTATTCTTAAAGCACTGGGGATCACTAACCGTAATCCTGTTGAGACAGAGGTTACACTTATGGATACCTGGCTTAAAACCTACGGTTTTTCCATGGAGATCATTCAGGAGGCATGCAGCCGCACTGTACTCCAGACCGGCCAGGCGAGTTTCCAGTATACAGACAAGATTCTTGAGGGATGGAAGAAAAAAGAGGTCAGAACTCTCGATGATATCCGCTCTCTGGACAGTGAACATCAGAAACGCCGCCAGAACAAAAAAAATGCCAGGAAACCGGCCGCACCTGCTTCTAATAACCGTTTCAACAATTTTCAGCAGCGAGAGTATGATTTTGATGAATACGAAAAGCATCTGCTGAATCAATAGACAGAACGTAACTGTTCACTCCGTTCGCAGTAACGACAGTACTTATCTGATTTTCAAAGGAGATAACGTGGCTTTACAGAATTTTCAATATGATACCATCATGAGAGAATACAGCCGTCGTCAGTCTGAGGTACAGCGTGCCCTGGAGGAACGGCGCAGGGAAGCATATTCCAAAGTTCCAAGACTTTTGGAGATCGACCAGGAAGTGGCATCTTTGAGTGCCCGCAAGGCTCGTGCCCTGCTGCTCGGACAGCCTGCTTCGATCGAAGAACTGCGTCAGGAAGTCGCCGCACTTGCCAAAGAGCGGATCTCTCTTCTTAAGGCAAACGGCTTTCCTGCCGATTACCTGAGACCGCATTATTTCTGCCGCGAATGCCAGGATACCGGCTATACTGACGGACACCGCAAGTGTTCCTGTTTCAAAAAAGCCGAGATCGAGCTTCTTTATACACAGTCCAATCTCACAGAGATTCTCAAAAAAGAAAATTTTGAACACTTTTCTTTTGACTGGTATTCTGATACAATAAAAAATGAAGCAACAGGATTAACCGCCCGCCAGACAGCACAGCGGGCCTATGACACCGCCTGGAATTTTGTGCAGGACTTTGATTCCCGTTTCCAGAATCTGTTTTTTTACGGCAGCACCGGCGTCGGGAAAACCTTTCTTTCCCACTGCATCGCCAATGCACTTCTGGAAAGTTCTCACTGCGTTTTGTATTTTTCTGCGTTTGACCTGTTTGACAGCATGGCTCAGACGGCTTTTTCCAGAAAATCCGAGACAACTCCGGGCGAGAATTTCATCCTTGACTGTGATCTGTTGATCATTGATGATCTGGGCACAGAGCTTACCAACAGCTTTGTATCCTCTCAGTTATTTTTATGCATCAACGAGCGTATTGCTCGACGTAAATCAACGGTCATTTCAACCAATCTGACACTGGAGGATTTTTCATCCACCTATTCCGAGAGAACTTTTTCCCGGATTGCAAGTAACTATCAGATGGTGAAGCTGATCGGCAAAGACATCCGAATACAGAAAATATTTTTAGGAGGAAAATAAAGATGGCACAGTTAAACAACAAGGAGCTGACTACACTTCCGGTGGGAAGACTGGGACTCATCCCTCTGGAAAGTTGTCGCCCCCTTGGCGAAAAGGTCAATGAATGGCTTGTAAAATGGAGAAACGAAAGAGAACATGAAGAGATGAGATCTTTCGCATTTGAAGGATATCAGCGCGATTCCTATATTGTCAATGCCAAAACACCTCGTTTTGGTTCCGGTGAAGGTAAAGGTGAAGTCAACGAATCTGTTCGTGGTGATGATATCTATCTTATGGTGGATGTAACAAACTACAGCCTGACCTACCGCATCAGCGGATTCACTAACCTGATGTCACCAGATGACCACTTCCAGGATCTGAAGCGTGTGATTGCAGCTATCGGCGGTAAGGCACGCCGTATCAACGTTATCATGCCATACCTTTATGAGAGCCGCCAGAGCAAGCGTACCGGCCGTGAATCCCTGGACTGTGCTTCTGCACTTCAGGAACTGACCGGCATGGGCGTAGAAAACATCATCACCTTTGATGCACACGATGCCCGTGTACAGAACGCTACACCTCTTCACGGTTTTGAGACCATCCAGCCTGCTTACCAGTTTATCAAGGCTCTTCTCAAACATGAGGAAGGACTCCATATCGACAATGAACATTTCATGATCATCAGCCCGGATGAGGGAAGCATGAGAAGAGCGATCTATCTTGCCAACGTTCTTGGTGTGGACATGGGTATGTACTACAGACGACTGGATTACACACGCAAGGTAAACGGACGTCACCCGATCGCCGCTTACGAATTCCTCGGACCAAAGCTTGAAGGCAAGGATGTCATCCTTATTGACGACATGATCTCCTCCGGCTACAGTATTCTTGAGATTGCATCTCTGCTTAAGAAACGTGGTGCAGGAAGAATCTACATCTGTTCAACCTTCGGTTTCTTCACAGATGGTCTTGAGAAATTTGATGATGCGGCAAGAAACGGAATTTTTGATAAGCTTCTTACTACCAACCTTATCTATCAGACTCCGGAACTCCTGGCAAAACCATACTATATCAGCTGTGATATGAGTAAATACATCGCACTGATCATTGACACTCTGAATCATGATATGTCTATCAGTCATCTATTGAACCCTGCTGACCGAATTAAACGCTGTGTTGCAAATTATATGGCTCAGAGCGAAGAAAAATAATTACCACTTATTTTTCCTGCTATAAAGCGAAAAAACTCCCCACAGAAAAGATGCATCAAACATCTTTCCTGTGGGGAGTTTTATTGTTATGCTTCTGCTTCATCCTCATCCTGCCGCTCATTCGACTGTTTCTTATCAGCAAGCTCCTGAATTACAGACATTGCCAGATTCAGGGAATCTATTTCTATCTCCTCTGCAATCGGAAGATATGTATAATCCTCAATTTCCTGATATTCTTCCATACGGTTTGACAGAAGCGTTTCTTTTTCTCTGATCTCGTCATCGAGATTCTCTTTGCCTGTCTGCAGGCGGTCATGCCGGTCAAGGAACCTCTTCTTGACTCTCCTGCACTTCTCAAGTTCACGGATTGTTTTCATGTAGAAAAACATCTCCAGAAGGAAAAGACAGATTCCTCCGGCTGCAGTTACAGCTGCCAGCATAGTTTCTTTAAAATGAATTCCAAAAATCAATGCACCTGCCAGGAACAGGATAATCGTCATACAGATTCCTGCGTTCTGTATCTGATTCTTACGCTCAAGGGTATGGATATGTTCCTCTGTCAGTCCTTCTCCATGAACTCCCTCCAGTTTTCGAAGAGAATCCTCCTTTACACGCATCTCCGTTCTCTGCTCTTCCAGTTCATGGATTTCTCTGTTCAGCTGTTCAATGGAACGACGTAGCTTTTGTTTTTCGGCAAGATCTTCTTTATTGCGACGCTCCACCTGCACCTGATATCCCTTACGTGACATCTTGAGCATCTGCAGGATCCGTCCAAGGTCTTTCTGCTGTGCATCCTGCATCACTCTTCCATTTACAAGAACAGATGCATTCAAAAGTGCCTGAAGGCCATGATACAGTGCCTTCCCCTCTGCCACAGGTCTGTGTCCAGGGTCTTTGAATCTTTCAATGTAATCACCGATCAGGGTTCCTCTGTACTGTTCCTTCAATTTCTCGATATCATATGCCGGACGGGATTCATCCAGAACCTCCACAATGTTTCCCATTGTTTTGAGACGTTCTGCCAGAAGAAGGCTTCCCGGAGAACGCGTTCCCTGTATGATAACATGGTATATATTCTTTCCACCGCGCTTCATGATCTCATTACGCAGCATTTCTTCCAGAGTATACTGTGTGACACCCTCTTTGACCGTCAGATAAAGGTTCTGATAAGAACGAGAAGCAAATGGTACAAAACGTGTTCTGACGGTACCCTGATCATAGGTTCCTTCTATATAACCATGTTCTCCCAGATCGTTTCTGTCAACAGGCACCAGCGCACCCGGATACAGGCACCAGTCCTTAAACAGATTCTGATGCTGATGTCGGTGCCCCAGTGCAATATAGTCAAATCCACCCTCTGCCAGTTTACGGGAATCCAATGGTATATGCTGCTCATCTCCTCCATGAGCCATCAGAACATGAAATCCTCTTTTGTCAGATTTTTTCCAGTCATCATACAGTGCTTCATGAATCTCCCGATGTTCATAGCTCAGTCCATATACATAGATATTTTGATCCGGAATTTCAATGCAGGTTCGATTTTCTTCCTTAAAAAAGGATACATTCTGATTCCATTGAAAGGTCCGATAAAAAGAATTTTCCCTGATGTAGTCATTGTCTCCTGCCATAAGAAAAATTCTGGTATTCGGAATCGTGGCAAAAAGGTCATTTATCTCTCTCAGCTCACTCAAAAGCGGTTGTCGGTGAAAGAGATCTCCGGCTATAAATAGCAAATCCACCGGGCTTTTGCGTATTGCTACAATTACCCGGCGGAATGTTTCCCAGATTTCTTCTTCCCGCTCGCGACTCCACGGACAGCCTCTGTCAGGCACTGCTCCAAGGTGTACATCTGCAAGATGAATAAATCTTATCATTTAATTATTACTCCTTATAAATCACAATTATTTACAGTTCTCGGGAACGGAATCACATCACGAATGTTGCCCATTCCTGTCAGATACATTACACAACGCTCAAATCCAAGACCATATCCGGAATGACGGGTAGAACCATATTTGCGAAGATCCATATAGAACTGATACTCCTCAGCTTTGAGTCCAAGCTCTTCCATACGGGTTCTGAGTTTCTCATAGTCGTCCTCTCTCTGGCTTCCTCCGATGATCTCACCGATTCCCGGAACGAGGCAGTCCATAGCAGCAACTGTCTTGCCGTCTTCGTTCTGCTTCATGTAGAAGGCCTTGATCTCCTTCGGATAATCTGTAACGAATACCGGTTTCTTAAAGATCTGCTCTGTCAGATAACGCTCATGCTCTGTCTGAAGATCGCATCCCCAGAATACCTTATAATCAAATTTGTCGTTGTTTTTCTCCAGAATCTCGATTGCTTCTGTGTAAGTTACGTGTCCGAATTCTGAGTTTACCACATGGTTCAGACGATCCAGAAGACCCTTGTCAACGAAGGAATTGAAGAAATTCATTTCCTCCGGAGCATTCTCAAGTACATAACGGATCACATATTTGAGCATTTCCTCTGCAAGATCCATGTTGTCATTCAAATCTGCGAATGCACACTCCGGCTCGATCATCCAGAACTCAGCTGCATGACGTGTGGTATTGGAATTCTCTGCTCGGAAAGTCGGTCCAAATGTATAAATATTGCGGAATGCCTGTGCATAGGTCTCACCATTGAGCTGTCCGCTTACGGTAAGGTTTGTCTCTTTGCCGAAGAAGTCCTGGCTGTAATCTACGGTACCATCCTCGTTCAGAGGCGGGTTCTTCATATCCAGTGTAGTTACCTGGAACATCTCACCTGCACCCTCACAGTCGCTTCCTGTGATCAGTGGTGTGTGTACATAGACAAATCCCTTCTCCTGGAAGAATTTGTGGATCGCATAAGCACACAGAGAACGTACACGGAATACTGCCTGGAAGGTGTTGGTTCTCGGTCTTAAATGTGTCATGGTTCTTAAGTATTCCAGAGTGTGGCGTTTCTTCTGAAGCGGATAATCCGGAGCAGATGCACCCTCTACCTGTACTTCCTCTGCCTGAATCTCAAACGGCTGCTTTGCCTCCGGTGTCGGAACCAGAGTTCCCTTAACGATGATGGCTGCACCGACATTTAATTTACTAATCTCAGCAAAGTTTGCCATTGTATCATGATATACAATCTGAAGTGTCTCAAAATAGCTTCCATCATGAAGGACAATAAATCCAAATGCCTTGGAACCACGGACGCTGCGAACCCAGCCTCCTACTGTCACTTCCTGATTCATATATTCTTCTCTGTTCTTGTAAATTTCTCTTACAGTTGTAAGCTTCATAATCTGTTACCTCTCTGTTTTTTTCAATTCTCATCCAATTGATTTCTAGTATAGACTATTCACCAGATTACTGCAAGAAGTAAATACGAGAGATCACGGGTTTTTATTTCCATGCAAGCATATTCTGAAGTTTATATCCGTCTGTCATATCATAAGAACTGATTCCATTCTCTGTGACAAGATAAAAAGTATCATCGATATAAACACCTCGCAGAGATCGGTACTCACTGGTACTGAGCGTATCATCAAACAGTCCGCTCAGTGCAGGATTCAGATATGCATCCGGCTCAAATCCCTCCTCCTCACTGTAGGAAAGCAGTCCGTAATAATACTGTTTATCTGTATCATAATAATCTCCTGCAGCGGAGTTTTTATACATTCCATATGCAAAACCAAACAGATTCCTGCCCGGTGATACAAGGATTGCACGATAATTCGAGAGTGCGTCGCAGACAGATACATTTTTGAGAACGATTCTGTCTATTTCTTTTACATCCGAAGGATCTGAGATATCAAACATAGAACATTTCAGCCCTTCTGTGCTGCCTGTATCCGGATCTGTCTCCCATCCAATGCCAAGCAGTCTGTTTTCCCCATAGAAATGCAGGTACTCAGAGAAACCTGTGATCTTGAGTTCACCGAGAATTTTGGGATTTTCCGGATCAGAGAGATCAGCGGAAAACAGCGGATCTGTATTCTCATATGTGACAAAATATCCTGTTTTTCCCATAAAACGGGCCGATTTAATCTCCTCATTTTCTGCAAGATTTTCAATCTTTCCAACGGTTTTCATATCTTTATCAAGGACGTAAAGTCCGTTCGTCCTGTGATATTCACTGTAGTCCTTGTTCCATCCTGCTGTTGTTGTCACTACCCGGAGATGTCCGTCATATTCATCCATAGAGAAATTATTATTAAGTTCTCCGGAAACGGAACCTGTACCTCCCTCTGTAAACACTCCGTCCTCATAACCGATGCGGATAATTTCTGTCTGCAGACTGCTGTCGTCCGATATATTCCAGCCGGGAACCGCAGAATAAATATTGTTTTCACTTACATAAAAAATATCTGCACCGCTGATAACTGCCATGCTGTCCGAAACCTGATCTGGCTTCTCGTCTGACACAGAAGAAACCACCAGATAATTTTTGCCATTGTAGGTATAATCCGTTGTATCTTCCGGCACCGGCAGATAGATGTGATCATACGCTATATAATCATCACCAATTCTTGGAATATACTTCACTTTTGCATCTGCACCTTCCGTGGTATCCGGTGCATATGAGGTGAACAGATAGAGATTGTTTCCGTTTCTTCTGGATGAGAGATAGCTTCCATCCTGCTGGCAGCTTCCAGTCTTCTTCGGATTCTCACGATCAGAAAGATCATAAGTATCAACGGAAACCGTCGTCACCGGTACACTGTAGCTGGCACGTACCGCGTCATCCGAAGAAAGCTTTACCGTTCCCCTGTATGTGATATAAGTCTCCTGCTGATGGATTACCTGAAGGCTGTCACCATTCAGATACATCTCCATATAATCCGCATTTCTGTCACCGGTAATCTCACTGACCAGTTTCATGGAAGCAGCATCAACAATACGAATATCTCCTTTGCTGTCCATTGCATAAATATAAGTTCCATCTGTCTTGACAATATCTGCCTCGTCCACATTTTCTTCCTGTGTATTGGTAGAAGAATGATCAGCGGCATCCATTTCGTCATATGTGTATCCAGGATCCATATTTCCGGTATCTTTGGAAGCCTCATTAGCAGCTGCAGAACCTGTTGTACTGTCACTGACTGCCTCTGCATCATATTCCACAAGATCGCCATCTGTGGATAAGATCCGTGCACCATCAGAAGCAGACCAGTCTGAATTCTCACTCTGCCATTTATGCAGAATATTATACAGAGATTCATAACTCTCAATATGTGCAAGACCGGCAACCGGAGGTATCTCCTTCTTCTCTGATGCTGTACTTTCTGTGCTTTCTTCACCTGCATCCTGCTTCGAGGAAATAGTATCTTCTGAAGTATCTTTTGGCTCTGTCATATTCTCTGGAGATACTGTCTCTTCGCTTTCCTTCTCAGAAGGACTTTCTGTTTTTGTATCTGCACTGTCCTTCTCTGCTTTCTCTGTCTGTTTTTTTGCCCCTGTCCCCCGGTTTATAAGCATTGGCGTCACACCAAATGCCACCGCGCCGACCACAATAATCGCCGCCGCTGCCGCTATCGTTTTCTTATGCTTCATTATTTGGTGTTCCGGCTCCGCTTTCTCCGTTAGTGGTTCTTTTCGGATCGAGCTTTTCCACTCCGGAATTTCTTCTTCATGAGAGTTATCCACCGGGGGCTTTTCCCCTGTGCTCTGCTCTGTGGATTTCTTTCGTATGTTTTTCCACTTCCTGTCTTCTGCCATTTATTCTGCTCCTTTCTGATATATTTCCCTTATATGATACGTTTACTTTGTTCCATTTATTTTACCATATCTTTCCTGCCCGTCTGTAAAATTTGTTACGAACAAAGTATTATTTCCAGACAAAAAGGACTCCGGCCTGTTCTAAGCCGAAGTCCCTCTTTCTAAGATCATTTGTAACTGTTCAATATCCTCACAGTTATGATCATTTATTATTATTATAATGTTTCAATGAATCGCATAAATGCATCTCTGCCTTCCTGTGTGCATTTGTATACACCTGCATCTTCAAGAACATGTGTAAAGACAATTCCTACTTCTTTCTGAAGGATTTCATGGATATTGTCCTTGTTGACATCCTTGTACTTCGGCAAAAATTCTGCTGCCCAGGCAGCATGTTTCTCAATCTTTTCGTTGGAAGCGATATCCCTGCCCTCAAGAATATATTCTTCCAGAAGTTCCAGTTCTTCTTTCAGTCTTGCCGGAAGAACCGCAAGTCCCATAACCTCGATCAGACCAATGTTTTCTTTCTTGATATGATGATACTGTGCATGCGGATGATAAACGCCAAGCGGATGCTCGCTGGTTGTGATATTGTTTCTCAGTGTAAGATCAAGCTCATACATATCACCGACTTTACGTGCGATCGGCGTGATTGTGTTGTGTGGTTCTCCATCTGTCTCTGCAAAGATAAATGCCGCCTCGTCTGTGTATCCTCTCCATACCTCCAGTACATGAGCTGCCAGATCTACCAGACGGTCTGAATCTTTGTGGCGGATACGAAGTACAGATAATGGCCATTTAACGATTCCTGCCTCCACGTCTTCAAATCCCGGAATGGTCACATGCTTCTCGATCGGTGCTTTTGCCATAGCAAACGTATAATGTCCGCCCTGGAAGTGATCATGACTCAGAATAGAACCTCCAACGATTGGAAGATCTGCGTTGGAACCAAGGAAATAATGTGGAAAGAGCTTTACAAAATCAAACAGCTTGATAAATGTATTTCTCTCAATCTTCATTGGAGTATGCTTACTGTTAAATACGATGCAGTGTTCATTGTAATATACATACGGCGAATACTGGAATCCCCATGGTGTGTCATTGACAGTGATCGGAATGATTCTGTGATTCTGTCTTGCCGGATGATTGACACGACCTGCATATCCTTCGTTTTCCGGACAGAGAAGACATTTCGGATAGCTGCTTGTCCTTGCATTCTTGGCCGCAGCGATCGCTTTGGGATCTTTTTCCGGTTTGGAAAGATTAATGGTAATATCGATATCTCCGTACGGACTTTCTACTTTCCATTTCTGGTCTTTTTTTACTCGATAACGGCGGATATAGTTACTGTCCTGACTCAGTTTATAGAAATAATCTGTGGCCTCCTCCGGGTTTTTCTCATACTTATCCCAGAATTCCTTCTGAACCTGTGCCGGGCGCGGCATCAGGCAGTTCATCAGTCTTGTATCAAAAAGATCACGGTAGACAACGCTGTCTTCTGTCAGATTCCTCTTTACCGCTTCATCCAGAAGCTCATTCAGAGTTTCTTCCAGATCTACATCAGTCGGTTTTTCTTCCGGCTCTGTAAATTCATCCTCGTGAAAAACATCAAGAAGAAGATTGATCGTGTAACTGCGCTCACACTCCGGTGTGAGTCCTGATTCAATTCCATACTGCACAAGTTTTGCAATACTGTTACTTAACATATGGTTGTCCCCCTGTCATTTTATATTTTTTTATAACTGTTCAGTACTCTCACAGTTACCACCTTCTGAACAGCTACATTTTTCGTATGACTTTCCGTTTATTTTTGCTCAAGATAAGTGATAAACATGTTTCCCGCATTCTTGAACAACGCAGTACTGTCGTTCATTCCATACGGCTTCACCTCTCCTGTAGACGGATCAAGTAAATAAGTATTGTACTGATCATATCCGACGATCACAACACTGGAATCTGATCCTGTTCTGGCTATCACAGCACGCTGTGCGCTTACCTCATAGAGTACATTTTCCAGAGAACATCCGGTCAGATCAGTAACTTTGGCACTGTCACCCAGACCATTCTGAAGATTCTGAACATCCAGAGACGCGGTACGGATGATCTCCGGAATATCTGTTGTGTTCAAGGTGATCTGTGTCTTCATATTTCCGCGCTCCCAGACATACTGCTGTGCACGGTTCAGTACAACTCCTGTCTGTTTATCAGCACGCTGAACTGCCTTTGCCGGATCGGTCCAGACGCTGTCCAGTCCACCTCCTGCATATACATAATAGACTTCCTCGACCGAGCTCTTGTCCACCTGAATATCTACTACCTTTTCTCCTGCGTTCCTTACCTTGGCATAAAGGATAAGAGGTTCCTCCGAAGACGGTGAATCTTCAAAGGTAAGCCGCACTATAACCCCCTGACGGCTTGAACTTGTCTGTTCCACACTGGTCTTATCTGTCGCAGCAGTGCTGTTATTCATAATATTGTCTTTTTTGACACCTTTATAGATATCACCGGACTTCTGCACAAGAGTAAATTCCATCAGAGTAGTACCAACGGTCACGCCTGCCACATACAGCCCGTCCTGATGATATTCTTTTTTTACTGTACCGTCAAACCCTTCTATCCTGAACATAGTGATTCCGTCAATCATATATCCGGTTGCGTTCGGCAGTGTGTCGCCGTCCAGAACGATTCCATAAATCAGATCCTCGTTCATGAAACCAAGAAGATCCAGTTTCTGAGATGCTTCCGGAGCAATTCTGCGTCTTTCCATCGTGTCAAAATCAATAAACTCAATCTGTCCGGCATAATCTCCGCTTTCAGATTTCCATGCCGCATGTGCATTCGTAACAGAAACACCAAAATCATCACTGTCAATATGATCTGCCAGAACTTCATAGGTATTTTCATCAATATTGATCTGATAAAGATTTCCTGCGATCATGATAAACAGCTGTCCGCTCTGATTTACATAAGACAGAGTTCCAAGGTCTTCCTGCAGAAACTCAAAGGACTCTGTACATGGAATAAATACCTGTTCTTCTATTGCGCCCTGATCATTGTTATAATGATAAATTCCAACACCGCTGTAGCCTTCATGTGCACCACGATTCATGTAGCCATAAACCATAAAGTCTACATCTCCATTGTTCTCCACACTCAGAAGCTTAATATCATGCTCAACTCTCGCATCCCGAAAATCACTCTCTGTATCCCTGCGGAATGTAAATATTTCTACAAACTTACCTGTATCCGGTACATAACTCCAGAGATCTCCATTCTGCGTAAACGCTGTCACGCTTCCGTCTTCATTTGTAAGATAATCTACATCTTTGCTTCGAACTCCCAGAAGAAGTCCACTGTTGCTGATCACAGAAAGAGATGGATCGAAAATCTCGGATGCAGACCGCTTAAAATCAAGCAGTCGGATTCTTGTCTCGTCATAACGCATTCTATAAAAATCTGTCACAAGATAGTACTCTGTATTTCCATTTTCATTCTGTGCAGATATTTCATATTCTATGGAAATGCTCGCAGTCGTTTCATTGATATCCTTGATGACCGGAATCCCTGCTTTGGACAACTGCGGATTTAAATTTCCCCAGCTGATATCTGCCAGTGGAGAGTTGATATTTAATCCGGCGAAATTTCTGCTGGAAGCACTGTCGGATGTCTCCAGATAAGCAGCCAGATTGTCCGCCTGTGTCTTGTCCAGACTCATCTGCACAAAATCATCTGCAAATTTCACATACTGTTCTGTATAAGTAGCTGATCTTGAGACCACTCTTGTATAATAATAGGCATCGCCATGATTAGTTGAAAGTGTGATCTGAAGAGAATACTCCTGATTCATCAGAAGTCCGGATGAAATTTCTATTTCTGTTCTCAGATATCCGTCAGAACCCGTCTCCAGACTTTTGATCGTGCGGTTCTCCATAACCTTGCTTCCGTCAGAAGTTCGGATTTCATAGGAAAGATTCCTGACCTTCGTGTCATATGGATTTACCACAAGCGTTAATTTCTTTGTTGTATCCAGAGGTGTCACACTGTCCCTGACAAAATCTGCCTCCATCGGCTGTCTGTATCCGTACATACGGTTTGTGAGAACATCTCCAAACTGTACCATTACCTCCGGCAGAACAGCATCATTCATGTCCGAGCGGTCATCGGTTGTCTCATTATTCATAAGAAATGCGGTTCCGGCCACTCCCAGGATAAACACAACAAGAAGGACCAAAAACCTTTTGAAAAAATTTTTCATGGTTCTGGTACTCCTTTCTCCCGCTCAAGTCCCTGCGGATAAAGCAGCCTCTCCAGTGTCAGATCTGCATGAAGTGCTTCTGTCATCCTGGAAAGTTCATCTACTGACTTCTTCTTTCCGGTTTTGACCGCACGGATCATAAGATTCTTCGGTGTATGCTCCATATCGATAAACTCAAGGATCTGCGTGCGATATCCCCTGGATTCCAGAAGTTCTGCACGGATTCCGTCAGTCAGAAGTGCAGACAGACGTTCCTTAAGTATTCCATAACTGAGTACTGGTTTTAACAGCTCATTCTGTATTTTATCATTTAGTTCATGCTGGCAGCACGGTACAGAAAGAATAACCTCTGCCCCCCATTCAACTGCCTTTGCAAGTGCATAATCCGTTGCCCTGTCACACGCATGCAAAGTCACAACCATATCTACCTTCTGAACCCCATCATAGTCCGCAATATCGCCCTGCAGGAAATGTAGCTTCTCATAACCGTATTTCTGAGCAAGTCTGCTACATTTACTAATCACATCTGTCTTGAGATCTAGACCAATGATGTTCACATCATATCCCTTAAGTTCTCTCAGATAATAATACATGGCAAACGTAAGATAAGATTTACCGCAGCCAAAATCCAGAATGGTGATCTCCCGCTCCCTTGAAAGTGCCGGAAGTATATCCTCAATAAATTCCAGAAAACGATTGATCTGTTTAAATTTATCATAAGAGGACTGATGCACCTTACCCTGCTCACTCATGACTCCAAGATCCACCAGAAACGGAACCGGTATTCCCTCTTGGAGAATATACTGTTTCACTCTGTTGTGAGCCATGATTTTCACCGGCTCCATCGGCGGATGCTGCTTTGTTTTCATAGTCTGCCTGCCTTTTTTGCTGATCAGGACAGACGCATCTCTATGCTGACCCTGAATCTGAAGCTGGGAAAAACCATTCTCAAGACAGTCCCTGACATAAATGATAACCTCTTCCAGAGTATAGTTCTTGTGAATTGCCTTCTGACCGACTGCTGCCGTAGCCTGATAGCAGACAGTGCCTCTGATCTCCACAGGACGTATACGCACCTTTGACGGAATGTCATCACCTTTTTGCCTCTGTCCGCTCAAAACCGCCAGCATCATTTCCTGGTCAAACTGTTCCTCCAAAAATTCCTGTAATGTTTTCATATTTTATTATAAATTCTTTCTATTCTGTATGCTCCATAACTGTTACTGTTCACAATACCACTTCAGACCGAATACACATAAAAGTCTCCATTTCATCACTTGTAAAAGTGAATGTCTTCCCGGCTGAGATAATATCTGTGCCGTCTGCATCGTCTTCGACAGATCTCCTGACAGAGGAGAACCTGGATAAGCTCATCGAGAAACCCATCCGGAACACCCTGAGCCTTCATTTCACTCTCCACCTGTGCACGAATCTGCCGACATAACTGATACAGCATAAATTTATCCGGATATTCATCATAGAGTCTGCTTCCCTCATAGTCCAGAAGCCGACATTCTTTTTCTACTTTTTCCCGAATCCTGTCTGCTACCTCCGGATAATAGGACTGCATCAGTGCAAACTCCTGTTCCTGTATCTGCTCTCCGCCATAAAAAGCGGGATTGGCATACGCTGTATAGAATGGAAAAAATCTGTCATCGTACATAAATTTCTCCTGTTTTTCCCATCATCTATAATAGTCTATGCCCCGCAGTCTATAGTGTGCAATTTCGGCTGAAAATCTGGCAGTATCAATCCTTAATCTGGTTCAGGATACGAAGTGTCATCTTTACGCAATGTTCCACTGCCAATGCCTCAAATGTCGGATAATCTACCTCTGCACTTCCGTCCGCCTTGTCAGAAATCGCACGCACTACAAGGAACGGAACATTGTTAAGGTAGGCAGCCTGTGCGATTGCTGCACCTTCCATCTCTACTGCACAGGCGTCAAAGTTCTTTATAATCTCATCCTTGACACCCTGATCTGCTACAAACTGATCTCCGGAGGCAATGCGTCCCTCATAAACTTCAATGTCAGGATTTACATCTCTGCATGCCTGTACTGCCAGCTTACGCAGATTCTCATCACTTCTGAATGAAAAAGCTTCCATCTGCGGAATCTGTCCCACCGGATATCCAAATGCAACTGCATTCATATCATGATGTACAAGATCTGTTGAGATCACAAGATCCCCAATGTTAATATCTGCATTCAGGCTTCCTGCAATACCGGTATTGATCACAGCCTCTGCCTCAAATTCATCGATCAGAATCTGTGTACACACTGCCGCATTTACCTTTCCAATACCAGAACGTACTACAACCTGTCTCTTATACACATCTCCGAGCCCACGAGACATCTCAGGATCTCG
>ENA-OYYB01000295-OYYB01000295.1-human-gut-metagenome-genome-assembly--contig:-NODE-295-length-33218-cov-19.631698_pt1 | contig 33218 bp, 43 predicted proteins | sample MGYA00244059_ERZ653440 | MGnify/ENA primary metagenome ERZ653440 (study PRJEB26926, sample SAMN06164994) | human gut metagenome | biome: ENVO:00009003; feature: ENVO:2100002; material: ENVO:00002003... | reverse complement strand
GGCAGGATATGTGACAAATTCAAGAAGAAATAATTGCAAAAAAGCAGAAACAATGAAAAGCAATAAACTCATATTAGATGCCTGCTGCGGCAGTAGGATGTTTTGGTTCGACAAGTATAATCCTCTTACCCTATTCGTTGACAGACGTTCAGAGACAGTAACTGCCAAGGACAGAGATAAAATCAGAACCATAGAGATAAAACCGGATATAATAGCCGATTTCACCTCCTTGCCGTTTGAGGACAATTCTTTCTACATGGTGGTGTTTGACCCACCGCATTTGAGAACACTTGGCGAAACCTCATGGATGGCTAAGAAGTACGGTAAACTGCCAAAAGACTGGCAATCACTCATACACGACGGATTTGCCGAATGTATGCGTGTCTTGAAACCTAACGGAACGCTTATATTCAAATGGAACGAAAGTGAGATAAAAGCTGCGGAAGTATTGTCTGTTATCCCGTTTAAACCTCTATTTGGGCATACCACCGGCAGACAGAGCAAGACAATATGGATGTGTTTTATGAAGCAATAAAATAGTATGAATATCCATCAGACCATCCCCCGTTCGGATTGCACCACCATCTGAAAGCGTCATGGTGCAAGATGTGTATGGCAGAGGTACAGAGCGAGCGGAATAGAAAAAAAATAATAAAAAATATTGAATTATGAGACCAATAAGGAATATAGAAGACATTGGAAATCTAAAGACAGATGAAAAACTGATTGAATGCCTAAATGGTGAAGTGAATTATTATCGTTTTTTGTGCTTGCATCCGAGAAACGATGAATACGTGATTCTTCTGAACCATTGTGAGGAACCTAAAAGGTTTTATGTTAAAAGCATTATAGACCGATTTTATACGGACTATACAACACGCGATATAATCACTTATAAGAGGGATTATGCTTTGGAGCAGGTCAAGTTCTGCGAGCAGGCATTATCCGAATTTGATAAGGATGGTAAAATATGATACTTACTACTGATAAGATGGTATTTGTTACCAATCAAGATAATTCAGACGAATACATTGAGAATCTTATAACTGAGTATGGGACTAATCAATATCGCATAAAGATTGACCGTACACTTAGTCCACCATATTATCAATTATTCCACGAATGGAAAGAGGGCAAGCGACAACTTAATAATTGCTTGTTTGCTTCAAGCAAGTTGGAAAAGATTGTGAATTACATAAATCAGAACATTCAATAAGGATAAGTTATGAAACAGACATTGGAAGAAGCTGCCCATTCTTTCGCAGAAAGTAGAAGCAGCGGAAGTGCATTCCCAGCATATTATCAAGGGTTCATTGCCGGTGCGGAATGGCAAAAGGATATTTCCAGTGCTAAATGGCAGTCAAAGCAATCACCGTGGATAAGCGTGGAAGAACGTTTACCGGAATATTCGTGTTGGGTGCTTGTGGCAGGTAAGGACTATAAATATCGAATTTTGTTTTACTGTGGAGGTAAGTTTTATACGAATAAAAGTTTAATAGCATATGATGGGAGCGTTCTTTTCTGGATGTTTATCCCATCCTTCGACCAAATCCTCGAAGCGAACAAAGATGTGTTACAACGATTAAAATAGAAATTTTATGGAAGGACTAATTCACATTGATAATCTATGTTCACGTTGCGGCTTTTTTACATCTGATACATCAGTAAATGGTGGTTATGGATGCAATCATAAGGATTGTGACGATGGAGAATTTATTTATAGCGGAGATATAATTGACTGGCATAAAGCTTATAGAATTGTGGCAATAAGACTTACTAAAAGAAACATAAAATGCAACCGTAGGCTTGCCAAGAAGTTTTTAAAAAAGGCAAGATTTATTTTGAATAAGAATCGTGAAGCTTTTGGAATTAAATTCCAAGGAAAATGTCTTGCTTCAACATGCCCTTTGGGTTATTTGGCAGATAAAGATGATATTATTAGGTTTGGAGAAGACCCAGAATTAATGGCAGTAGATGATTGGCTTGTTATAGAAAATAACGAATGAAAGAGAAAGGAGATTAATATGAAGAAGATACTTTTATTTGCCAGTTTAATGCTGATACTATCATCTTGTGATAGTAAATCTTATCATGTGAAGAGTGGCACTGCAATAACCATTGATGGCGACACCATTGAGTTCTATGGTGGAACAATCACTTATCCTTTTTTCGGTCAACGTAGTATTAGAGATATGGTTATTAAAGAGAAAGGAGATTGATATGGAAACCCAAACGATTCAAATAAGAGGAGATAATGATGCAATAGCATACATTAATTTTGTAGATAGGGATTTAGCTGTATCTATCGTATATGGAGATAATCAGTACGATTTCACCATTGAACCCATTACCCTAAAAGCATTGGCATACGCCTATAAACTACATTGTGAAGAATGTGACGAAAAATACAATAAGGTATGAAAGCAAGAATAAAAGAAACCGGAGTTTTAATAGATGTAACTCCGAGAATAAATATCAATGCGCTATATAACGGAGATAACCTATATGTGTGCGATAATATGGTTTTCAGAGAATGCGAACTTGACTTTTTGAATGTTGGGAATTTAGTAATTGACTGGGAACAGAGGCGTTATGAACTGGCAAAGGCTGCAATGCAAGGATTTTGTAGCAATCCACATGAACAGATAATGAGTGTTGACTCAAATATAGTGGCAGAATGGAGTATTGGTTTTGCTGATTCACTAATAGAGAAACTGAAAGGAGATTGAATAATGTCAAGAAGAGAAATATTAAAGCTATCAGATATGAAAGACATGCACGGCTCTATTACTTTGGAATATACCGGGATTCTTTACGCAGGTGCAAATCGGGAGAAGATGCTCCAGGAACTGGCAAAAGTTAATCCGCAGGAGTATTGTCTTGCATTGGGTGTGAATGATGATAGTAAAATTTTTAAAGACATTTCGTCGGGTTCCTTGGTGTCGCCGATGAAATTTTTTAAGAAACTGAAAGGAGAATAATTATGAAAGCACATGTAATGAAACTCGAAAACAACTGTGTAATTGTTGACGAGGAATATTTTAATGAGATAAAGAAGCAGTCAGAATTTAACCAAGAAAGGATAAACGAGATTGTCGAGGAAAAGTTTTTGAAATACATCAAAGAAAGCGGTATCAAGCTCTCCTATGAAGTAAACGGAATACCCTATATATTCCATCATAGTTTGTTGAATGAAATAAATTATGAAGAAAGAGGGTATCCGGAATCCGTGTCAGAAAGGGTGAAGCATATTATCGCAGACGATATAACCGAGGCTTTGAATGACAAGCTTAAGGGGTTGAAAGACGAGGCTTTGAATTATGCCTTAAGTGAGTTTGACAAACAGAAGCACGGTTTAGAGGCTACTGTAAAAATATGGAAACATTTCGCATTAATCTTTATCATTACGACTATTGTTTTAACATTTAGATTATTTATACAATTATGACCGAAGAACTTGTGACATTAGAGACAGCGAAGCTACTAAAGGCGGCAGGATTTAAAGAAGATGTTAATAGCTTTTATGAATTGGTGTATAAAGGAGGTAGTGGTCCTGAGTATGAGATAGATGAAAGCTACGATGCCCAGAATTATAATACAGACGTTTACTCTATCTCTGCTCCAACTCAATCTATTGCCCAAAGGTGGCTTCGTGAAACCAAGAACCTGCATATCGAAATATACCGAAGTGCTGTAGGGTACGGCTATGCTATAGTGAAAGCCGATAACGGAACGTGGCAGGAAGATGATGATTCCAGGGGGACTAATGATGGCGGTCTGTGGGACACCTACGAAGAAGCACTTGAAGCAGGAATACAAGAAGCGTTAAAACTTATATGAAAATGACTCCTATTGTAAATGATGCTTATAGACTTAGAAAGCTTCTAGAAAAAGCAACGGGAATAAAAGTTTATAAATCAGATTTAATTTCTAATTATTTCAATTGTTATATAAGCATATCGCAAGAGTACAAGAATGAAACTAATCCGCATATTACAGTAGCGCAAGGTAACTGGTCGATAGTTAATGGCGGTGAATATAAAATCTCACTCTATACACCTACAATCGTCATTAAAGGCAAGAAGGTGCTTAATACTTGTTTTGTAAAAGATATATTTTACAAGATAGTGGAAGCATTAAATAATGAATTTGGAGAAGGTAATTGGGATACGTGTAACAATGAAACGACAGTTTGGCTTCCCATGTCTCGAAACTCGTTCTATTTGCAAATTCCAAATTTTGAGAAGTATTAAAACTTATATGATATGGCTAAGAAAATAATGTTTAATGATAAATACAGCTTAACCCAAGCTGTGTTGGAAGGTCGGAAGACTATGACGAGAAGGGTCTGCAAGTATGACAGACCAAATGAAACTTATGATATTGTATTCCCCGTTTTTGAACCAAATGATTACGATAATGACGGGAACATAGTATCTCCATTAAATTATGCTTTTGGTTGGAAAAACGACAAAGGAGACTTTACGGGTTGGAATATTCCTAAATACAAAGTCGGTGAAGTTGTTGCCATTGCGCAAAGTTATGAAAGTTTAGGGATGAATCCCGAAATCGCACTTGATGATAAGGACGGAATAGGATTTTATACTAAAACCAAATTCGCACCCGGCTGGAAAAATAAAATGTTTGTCCGCGCTGACCTTATGCCCCACCATATCCGCATTACCAACATCAAAATCGAAAGATTGCAAGACATCTCCGATAAAGATTGCTTGAAAGAAGGAATTTATAAAGGACAATGCGGAAGTGCAGATACACATTTTATGGATGCTTATTATTATAAAGGGGACATTCAGCCTTATTGCACCCCTCGTGAAGCTTTTGCATCCTTAATAGATTGCGTTTCTGGCAAGGGTACGTTTAAGAGCAATCCTTATGTCTTCGTTTACGAATTTGAACTGATTGATTAAAATTTATTATGGAAACCGTGGAACTGATAATTAAAGTCTCCATCACTTTATTCAATGCCATTGCATTAGGATTTGTCCTAATCATGGTAAGCAGATGGCATAGGCGCATGGAGGACAAGCTGAATGAGATAAGGGAATACACCCGTAGGGTTTCAGACCGTGATGATGTTATTTATATGAATCAGCTTCAATGGCTGAAAAGTAAGTTGATTGAAGAGGAACGGTACGAGGAAGCCGCTAAAATCAATAAATGTATTGAGGATGAGTATAACAAATTAAATAATAGGAAACTGTGAATTTATGAAAGAAATAGAAATGTATCCAGGTGTAAACATTGACTACGCATACGAACAGTTGAAAAAATACAAGCAGAAAACTAGTGAAGATTGTTTCTGCAAATTTAATGATAAAGAACTGTATTCAAGTGAAACACTTGATGAAATGTATTTGAAGGTCACGAGAAAGACGAAGGCTGAGTTCGACAAGGATTTGCAGGATGAACATAACGAATACCTGCGAAGGGAAGCCGAGTTCAAGGCTAAGATTCCGCAATTGATAAAAGAATATATGGCTAAAGCACGTGGCATTATTCCGGATAAACATCTTGAATATTGGGATAAGATTGTTCCTATACGATTGAACGACCTCTATAAAGGGTTTGAACTCGATTGCTGGTTGAAACTTATATTCGAACTCAATACAGATAAGCCTAAAGAAGAGCGTTTTAAGAACTGCTTACAAATGTTCATAGACCAAGGTCACAGCGGAATGAGTGCAAGCCTTGTGTTTAGTGGGCTTTGTCGATTTCATGACTTAGGTCCTCAATTAGTTGATTACATAAAGAAACATTGAGTTGTTGAAAAGGAATAACCATGAATAAAATATAGTGATTATGAAGCGTGAAATAAAATTCAGAGGTAAAGGTATTGATACGGGGAAATGGGTATATGGATTTCTCTCTTTTTTCTATACTGCCGGAAGGGACGAAAACGGGATTATCTTTACGGACAAGGCGAGGATATATTCTCCGGAAGACGGCTGCTGTTACGACGTATGGGCTGAAACCGTCGGGCAGTTCACCGGCTTGTGCGACAAGAGCGGTAAAGAAATCTATGAAGGAGACATACTTATGTGTGAGCAACATATAGCTCTTGTATTGTGGAACAAAGAACTTGCTACATTCGCATTACAATTCGATTTTGAAAAAAAAGTCGGCATGAGACCTTTAGGCGAATGGCATGCTATGACAGTCGTTAGTAATATTTACGATAGCCCAGAATTGATAAAACAGCAATAGCCATGAGAGTAAAGAAATATTTCCATAACATCCAGTGTGATGTATGTGGGGATTTAGCCAATGAAGATATGTGGCATGAGGATATGGAAACCGTTGCCGAAGTAGCCAATGAAAGCGGATGGTATTACGACCCAGCGGATGACAAGCACTATTGCCCGGATTGCTATGAATATGGGGATGATGGAGAGATATTAGTTAAAGACGGAATGGTAAATACAATGGAGATAATATTATTAGGGAAAAGGCTTGAAGACTACCCGGAAACAGAATATTACGAACGAAGGCTTATCTATACAACATACAGTTCTGGCTTCAGAGAGCATAACATTGCGGCATTCAAGAGCAGGCTGAAAAAAGACTTTGACTACGAAGTAATAAATCATTTCGTCAAGGACGGTAACGACTTTTGGACTACAGATGAAATTATAGCCGCTGTCCGTGTTTCCTTGTCCCTCAATCTGCTTACGGATGAAGAATGGAAGAAGGCAATCCCGATTATAGAGCATGGTCTTGAAGCCAATAAAGCCTATGTCCGTATGCTTGACGAGATGTCGGATATATTGGAGAAGTATTGCGAGGAATGGGAGGATTTGGGTATGCGCCATACCTTCATGCAACGTGTTCCTCATGAATGCTGGCAGGGACGTTTTAGCAGGCATAGCCAGAATCCGGAACAAAAGCCGAATTATTCATGAGTATCAAGCAATTGAAATAAGGTAAGTAATGAAACATCTATTCTTTTTATTTGTAGGATTTTTGGCTTTATATGAAATTATGAAAGCCTTAAACTGTAAGAAAGTATATTCCCGCACATGCGAATATAGACATCTTCCCAAGGAAAAGGTAAAGGCATATTTAAAAGAGCACCCTATGCTTCTTCTAATGAGTATTTTGGATATTTTCGGATGGATAACATTAATGGCTGGACTAATGACAAGCCAGTGGGTTTTATTCCTGGCGGTAATGGCTTTGTCTTTGTCGAGATTTCAACGCCTCGGCAGTTGGGCTGTGTGTATAGATAGTATCATCACTGTGGCTATTTATTTGTTTGCCATTATTAATACTTATCATTTACATATAGAATTATGAGTAAACTATACAAAGTAACCATCTTCGGCAAACCGTTCATTCTCGGATGGTTCAGCCACGCGGACAAATGGTATCACAAGATTGGAATAATATATTGAAATCATGAGAAAAGTAGACAGACTGAAAAAGCTCCATGCACCTATTGATGACAAATACAAGAAGATTGACACAACGGTAAACGGGGACGCTGAACGCCTCGCGGAGATGCACAGAGAAACGGAAAAGGGGAAATATCCCTTACGCATAGACCACCGTACCGTAATATACGTGACCAGAGACAAATGCACTCCCGAATATGCCGCAAAAAAGCGCAAGACGTTGGGTCTTGCCCCTGCTATCGAAGTAAAAGGACACGCATCAAGACTTGTGGACATGGACAAGCTGCGGAGGATGGTAAACGACGGGATGAAGTCCAAGGACATTGCCTATGAGATGGGCGTGGCAGCATCCACCATAAGCTCTTACATAAGGAAGTACGGGTTGAGAGACAAAGGGTAGATTAGTTCAAGGACCTATCAAGTAAAAAAATAAGGAGCAGCGGACTCACGACTTTCCACCACTCCTTCACACGACATAGTGCAAAGATACTATTTATTTTAAAATACTTATGTTATGGTGAAGGAATTTTCTGCAATATCTGAACTTAAATATATAAGGGAGCAAAAGTCAAGGTTATCAGAGCGTGAGAACGAACTGTCAACCCCCATGCTGGTGGATGTAGAAATAATTCCGCAAATGTATGAATGGTTTGCGGAAATCTTATCAAAAATGGATTTTCCCCCAAACCTGGATTCTGTGATACAGAGAAAGAAGTTCATGTATATAGTTCTTTTCCTTTTTTCTCCTAGTGTACTCGCTGGAGGAAGAATGCCGAACGGAATAAGAATGGCTTTTGAGAAGTTGTTTCCCAATGTGAAGCCATGCACTTTGTCAAACAATATATCGGATATCACGTTTCTATATCGACAATACAAGGAATTTCGTATGGATGTAGGGCATGTATACACAGAAATCATGAATCGTTTAAAAGTCAAAGGTCTAATCAAGTAATTATGAATTTGTGATTTCGGCCAGAGGAAACTCTGGCTTTTTTTATGAAATAACAAACCTTTTGCCAAATGTTCGTTATTGGCTTCTCTTTTATTTACTGTTTTATTTGCAATGGGGTATCTTTGAAATAAATATAAAGCGATTATGGGGCTTACAGTAAAGCAAGAAAGTTTTTGTAATTATTACCTTGAATGCGGCAATGCTTCTGAGGCTTATCGTCGTGCTTACTCATGTAAGAAGATGAAGGATGAGACCATTAACCGGACGGCATTTGATTTGCTCAATAACCGCAAGATTGCCGCAAGATTGAAAGAATTGCGTGCTGAAATGCAGCGACGCTCGGATATAACCAAGGATGAAGTGGTTGGTATATTGGCTGATATAGCAAGAGCCAATATCGTTGACGCCATAGAATCGAGGAACAACGGTGTCTTTACCACGGTGGTAGTAAAAGACGTGACGGCATTGCCGTTAAGCTTACAACGTGCTATACTTTCCATAAAGAGCACAGACAAGGGATATGAGCTGAAAATGTACAACAAGATAGATGCTATTGATAAATTGTCAAAGATGTTTGGATGGGATGCTCCGATAAAGGAGGATGTATCACTAAATAAGAATGATGCCATTACTATCCAAGTGATAGACAAGAGGGAGGACGTGATAGATGTTGATACAGACGACTAAGATATATTCCACGGTGGATAACGCTATAAGGTCTGGGTATAAGGTCGTGTCGGCGCAAGGAAGTTCCAGGTCAAGCAAGACATACAACATATTGATATATCTTTTGGCATACATTATTCAACGCCCTGGAACATCTTTGTCAGTTGTAAGAAAGACGCTTCCGGCACTTAAGGGGTCCGTATTCCGGGATTTCAAGGAAATAATGCAGGACAAGTTTCAGATGTGGGATAACCGGTGCATGAACAAGTCCGAAATGGTGTATACATTGCCTAATGGTTCTTTCTGTGAGTTCTTTTCTACTGATGACGAGCAGAAAATACGCGGTAGAAAGCGTGACATTCTTTACTGTAATGAAGGAAATGAGATTTCTTTCCTGGAGTGGCAACAACTAGTCATGCGTACGACAAGTTTTTCAATAATAGACTACAATCCTTCATTTTCGGATGAACATTGGCTATGCGAGTTGAATAAGGACCCACGAACTTTCCATTTCATATCCACATATAAGGATAACCCCTTTCTGGAGCAGACCATCATCGACGAGATAGAATCCCTCCAGTATAAAAACAAGGTGTTGTGGACGGTTTATGGATTGGGGATGCAGGCCATGGCAGAAGGCCTTGTCTTCCCTGAATTCGAGATTGTGGACGAATTTCCGGCATATGCAAAGCATGTGGCGGTGGGATTGGACTTTGGCTACAGTTCGGACCCAACTGCTATTGTTAAGTGTGGCATTGTGGATGACCGGATGTACTTTGATGAACTATGTTATCAGACCCACATGCTTACAAGCGAGATAATTCGCGTATTGAAATCCATTGGATTGTTTGTGTATGCGGACAGTGCGGACCCAAGACTTATCCAGGAAATCTCAAATGCAGGAATTGTTATATTCCCTGCAGATAAATACAAGGGTTCGGTAATGGGAGGGCTTTTCAAGATGATGGAATATAAGCTGTGTGTAACCAGGAGGTCGGTAAACTTTATAAGGGAGCTTAAGAACTATGTCTATGAGCAAAATAAAGACGGCAAATTTATCAATACCCCGATTGATGCATACAACCATTTGATTGACGCATCACGCTATTGGACGATAGGGAAACTGTTGGGTAAGATATTGGTCGGTAAACAGTATAGTAAAGAAGAATTAGGACTTTATTAAACGGTTGGTATATGAATTTTATAGAAGCCATATTCGGTGTTCTACGGAACAAGGTTTTAAACTCCATGGGAGTTGAGCGTGATTTAATGCAGCTGGTCCACGACAAGGATATAAGCCGCATCCAGTCAATGATGCAGAATCGTGACTTGTGTGTGGAGGAAGCCATAAAGGAATATAATCCTATTACACATGATGTAATGAATCGACCCGATAAAATGCGTAAGGGAAAGGAGCCGTATAAGGTTGAAAAACTGCCTCGTTGCCGACAAAGGTATATCAATGAGGTAGAACTCTTTTTCCTGCTTGGAAATCCTATAAAATGGAAAACTCCTACCGGTGAAGAAGGAAAGGATGAAGTATTTGAAGCATATGCCCAATTCCTAAAAGATACCCGTTTCAATACTACCATGCGGCAGGCTAAGCGCATTGCTGGGGCAGAGACGGAGAGTGCTAAAGTATACCATATATATAATGATGGTGGGAAGCCTGCAGTTAAAGTGCTTGTAATATCAAAATCGAAAGGGTATACCTTACGCCCATTGTTTGACCAGTACGAGAACTTAATCGCGTTCGGTTATGGCTATTATATAAAGGAGGGGGGGAAGACCATAGAACACTTTGATTTACAGACACCGTCTTTTATTTTTAGATGTAGGAAGGCTGATATTGGATGGGAGGTGGTTCCCGTGTCTAATCCTACCGGGAAAATAAATGTTATCTATTATCGTCAGGAAAAGGCATGGGCCGGCACTGAGAGGAGATGTTCACGGGAAGAGATGATTGATTCTAAGGCGGCCGATACAAATAACTATTTTGCAGACCCTAAACTAAAAGCTACTGCTGATGTTATCGAGTCATTGCGGGGGGCAGAAACAGTAGGGGAGGTCCTACAATTGACCAATAAGGAAATCAGCGCTGTCGATTATCTGGTTCCTCCAGAATATTCTTCCATGAAAGAAAGCGAGAAGGAGGATTTGAACTCTTCTATCTTGTTTGACTCATTTACTCCCGATTTTTCGTTTGAGAATATGAAGGGGTTGGGTACTCTTTCCGGTGAAGCATTGAAGAGAGCTATGGTTCTCGGATTTATTAAGAGGGACAATCTGAAGGAAACATATGATATTTTGGTGGATAGAGAAAAGAACTTGATTGTATCTATAATGATGAATGTCACTCATATTCATTTGCGTGAAAAGCTTTCAAAAATGGTTGTTGAACATGAATTCTCAGAACCTTTCAGTGAAGACGTCCAAGAGAAATGGGCCTCTATAGGGAAAGCATATAATGATGGCATCATATCTCTGGAGCAGGCTGTCAATATACTTGCTCTGGCAGACAACCCCCAAGAGGAAATAGAACGGATAAAGAGTGAAAATCAAGAAAAACATCAAGATAAGAAGGGGAATTATCCCCAAAATTCTAATTAAAAACAAACCTTTTATAAAAGGTTTGTTCTGAAGGTCCTGAAAATTTTACCCAATAATTACCAATGTATAATTTTATACAGAATTAAAACAAGTTATGTATGAAAGAGAAAATATTTCAAGCCTTAAAACAAGCTTATTCAAATCTTGGGTTAAGCGATGACATCTTTCAGGGACATTCCGAAGCTCTGGAAGCTACCGGTCTTGTAACTGAGGATAACCTGGCCACAATAGTGGCTGCTCAAAAAGCATTCCTTTCGTCTCTTCAGAGCGGCATTGACAAACGGGTGACAGACGCCGTCAATAAAGCGAGGGAAAAGAAAGAGGAAGCAAAAGCGGATGAAGGGGGCGATAGCAAGCAACCGGATATCCAAAAAATGATTGATGATGCAATTGCGGCAAGGCTTAATCCCCTTCAAGAAAAGCTAAATTCCTATGAGGTGAAGGAGGCGAAAGCGGCAAGGGCTAATTTAATCATGTCAAAAGCCAAGGAACTCAAAATCTCACAAGGAAGAATCGATGAAGGATTTGCCATATCAGAGGATATGGACGAGTCGGCAATTGATTCCTACTTATCCAAGGTGAGACAAAATGAGGTGGCAAAAGGTTTGGAGGATAAAGGTTCGGCGTTCTCCTTATCTACTCCTGAATCCCGAGGTAAAGAGATGGCCAGGGAATGGGCTGAAAGTTTGCCGGACGCTAACTAATAATAATAAGTTATGGCTATTGTATTTGAAAAAGGAACAATTAAGGGAAACTTTCCCGTATTCTGGAGAGGTGAATGTAAAGTCCTTCCAGGGGATTTCAAGCTTAAGCAGACGTTCCCGGAAGGAACTCTGATAAGAAAAGGGACCCCCATTGCTTTGGATTTCTCAAAAATGGAATGTACCGTTTGCAAGGCTGTTAAAATCGTGTCGGGAGGAACTACTTCCGCTCCGAGAGTTGTTAAAGGCAGTCTGGTGCAGGTGGGGGAAGAGCTGACCATTGGAGAAAATAAGCAGGCTATTACGGCGATAGACAGTTCGAATGCTGATTATGATGTGCTGACATTGGCAGCTGCCTTGACTGGTGCGACAAAAGATGCGTTTGCCGTCGTTGCGGGAAGTGAACCGAATGCTGTTGTGGAAACGGATTATGAATATAAAACCAATATGAGTTTTCAGACTGTTTCTGCAGGTTATGATGTGATTATTCTAAAAGATGTAGCCTATCCCATGCCTGATGAATGGTTGCTGGGAGGATGGTGCATGAAGAATAATCCGAGTATTAAATATGTAAGACAATAAAACTATGCCGGGATTATTTTATAGCTCGATTTTTGGCGAACTCACCAAGCAGGTGCAGGTTCGTATTGATGCCGCTTCTGAGCTGCGCAAAAGATTGTTTGACCAGAATATTTATGAAAGATTTCTGGATTGGGACATACCGACTATCGGACTTAACTTTGAGGAGCTGATTGGACAGTATAACTTAAGTGTGGCTGCTGCGACTTTGGACTCAAAGGGTAAGGAGCCTATTATGGGTACGGAAGGACTTGAAACCTTGAAGCAGAAAGTCCTCACACATCAGATGAGTTATTCCATGCCTATTGAGGATTATCGTAAAGTATTGCAGATTCTTGATTCCCGCATGCTTACAGATAATCAGAAGACGCAACAGCTTATCAATTTGATGTGGAACAATGTTACAAAGGTGGTCAACTCTGTTCTGTCAAAGCTTGACATTATCTTCTTAGGCGCGTTGTCTAACAAAGGGGTGTTTACTTTTGATGAAAACAACAACCCGGAAGGGGGCGTTCGTGGTGTGATTGACCATAAAATGCCTGCGGAGAATATTGCCAGTGTAACAAAAGACTGGAATACGGATAATAGCGATACTGTGGATTGTTTTGAAGATATTCAAATGATTTTGGACGCTTCTCAGGATAAGGTTACTTTTGATAGAATACTTATTTCTCAGAATCGATTGTCCTACATTCTTCGGAACAAGAAGATGAAACTGGTCATCTTTGGCCAAGATAAATCTTCCACGCCCTTATTGCTGTCTAATTTGAATGAATTCATGCGTCAGAACGGATTCCCTATCTTTGAGGTTATCAGACGTACTACCCGTATTCAAAATAACGGTAAATTGACGGAATATTCTCCATGGAATGATAAAAACTTGGTGTTTATTCCGGCAGGCAAGCTGGGAGTTATCAAGAATGCGTATGCAGACAATGAATTAAGACAAGAGCCGGGTGTCACTTATTCCAATTACGGAAGAATACGTGTTTCCCAATGGGGTAAGGGTGAAACAGACAATTCCAATGGAGTTGAGTTTACCAAGGCACAGTCTTTGTCTTTACCGATTATCACTGAGATTAATGGCATATATTCATTGACAGTAGAGAAGTAATGACAATTGCAGACTACATAAAGCAGAGGTTTGCCTATATCGGAGTGATATCTGATGCGGGAGCCTCTGACTTTGCGGTTGACTTCGGGTTCGATGCAGGGAAAGAGGCTTCCGATGATGACAAAAGGCTAATTGGCGTTTCCATCAACAATTTTATTGAGGGTAACATTATGCATCCCACGTCGGTAGATGAAAATGGCTTTTCTGCCTCATGGGGGGCTGATGCCATAAAGTCACATATAAAACTGATGCTTCGGAAATATGGCATTGAGCTGAATGGTGATGCTGCCGAACTGGTCGGATTGAGTGTAATTAGGGATATATCAGAAATATGGTAATGTATTTTCACCCGCATATATTGCAATTGAAGGTTTTTACTTCTCCAGAAAGGGATGAATACAATCGTCCAATTCCTGGTACCGGGAGTGAAAGCTGGAAGACTGTGGGAAGATGTCGCTGCGATGACAATACCACCAGGGAATTCAAGTCTGAGAATGGTAAAATATACCGCCCGTTATACCATGTGGTTTCCGAGAGGAATCCAATGATAAAAGCTGGTGATTATATCCGTTGTTTGGATGGTGATAAGGTAAGGGGAGAGGGTGAGGTATATATACCTAAGAGTACAAACTTTTTCTCTTATTCAGAATATTGGATATGATAGTAACAAGTGATATATACAAGATACTATTTGAAAGGGTAAAAGACTTTGGAATCAAGGAGATATATGACAGCTGGAATCCTATAAAGTCCGAACTTGAAGAAGAGGCTATTGTCATTGTCATCTCTACCCCAATATCCCCAGACACCTATTGGGAGAGTGCCTTTGCTTATGTAAACATTTGCGTACCTGACTATCTGCATGAGGTCAATACTGTAAGGCTGAATGAGGTCGAGCGGCTTGCGGAATTGTGGATTAGAGACGGAATTGTAGATGAATACGACGGAAGCTGGTACTTTATATCCAAGTCTTCCATTGGTATAGAAAGGGACGAAGGACTGAAGTGTAGTTACGTGAGTGTTAGATTATCATTTGAAGTGTTAAACATTAATTGAAAATTATATGAAACCGTTTATTGGAATCAAGAAAATATGGTATGGCGATGTGATAACTGAGGCTGTTACCAAAACAACTCTTAAAACGTGGCTAGGAACAGCCACAGAAGTGAAGAATTCCCATCAGGATACATGGCAGTATACGGAGGACGACCCTACTTATACTGACTATATCAATGAGCTTACCGGAAAAATCTATTATCGTGATGTGACCCAGAACGGGGCGAAAACAATCACTTTCACTATGGGAGAATTCACCTTTGATGACAAGGTGGACCTGCAGGGAGGTGAAAAGGTTGATACAGACGCTGGTTGGGCAGCATCGGATACTCCCGGAATTGTGAACAAGGCTATTGTAGGACAGACCAAGACCGGTAATTATGTCGTGTTTACCAACGCGGCTGTGATTGCTAAGGGAACTATGGCTGAGAAGAACATCGGTCTAGGCGTTACTGCGGTTGCTATGGAAAATGAGAATGAGGGCGTCAAGAGCGATTATCTGTTTGACGGCGCAAAGGTTGATGCCGCATGAACTACAGTCATGGTAACACCTACCCCTTCTGATGCGACCGTTAAACTGGACGGCGATACGGTAAAGTCCAAACGGGTGAACGTCGGGGAAACCGTAAGCTATGAAGTGTCTAAGACGGGGTATGTTACACAATCGGGAACAATTAATACAAGTGTTTCCGATGCCGGGAAGACAGTCAATAAAAATGTTACACTGGTCTCTTCTGAAACCCTTTAAATCATGGTGGTGGGTATCGGCTCACCACCTTTATTCATTTTAGGTTATGAAAGCTGGGAAGATTGTTAATGAGTCCATTCTTGGGGAGGATTTCAAAACTGTGCTGATAAACGGAAAAGCATATACGATATACCCACCTACAATACATAGAATAGCCGGTGCCGCAAAGTGTTTGTCTAACATTGGCGAAGAAGTAAAGACTATGGGAGAATATATCGCATCCTTAAGCAATATGGAATGCGTGGGTAGGGCATTGTCATGGTTTATAATGGATGATGAAAGCCTTGCGGATGAATTGTGTCATGGGCATGAGGGGGAGCTCCTGAATGCGTTGGGAATAGCCTTTTCTTTGGTCTCTATGGAAAATTTTATCAGGCTGTCGGATTTAGCCAGGAATATTGTAAATCTGACAGCAAAACAGAAGTTATAGGTAATGATTGTCTCCTGGGGCAAATTGCCACGTTCATGGATGTACTTCACTTGTCCTACGATGAAGTAGTGAATAAAATACCATATCGCAATCTTGTGATAATGCAGAAGGATAAGCTACGGGTATGCTACGGTGAGAGGATGCAGGAAGTCACGGATAGCGATATGTTCAAAAGCCGGAAATTTGATGACTGATAGAGGCGTGCCAGTGTTCTGGCACAACCTCCTATTTTTCCATAACCTCTTTCAATCTGTACAGCCTGTCAATCGCCGGATTGTAGAACGGGTCCGGATAGTGCTGGTTGATGTCGCAGATGTTGGCGTGGACGTACATGGAAGTATCGATGATGTGTTCCGATTCGCTTAATGTCACTTCCTTGGGCAATTGGGCTGTTTGTGCCCAATGGACGATAGCTTTCACGCTTTCCTCGTCGTATGAGTATTTACTTTCCTGTGCCATTATTTTTCTTAGAATCTTTTTGATGATATAAAGGTATACTTTTTAAACCATCAATGTGTTCATATAAGTCGTTTTCTATATGTTCACAATGCATGGGGTCAAGGACAAAATCTATACCTTCTCTTCTTGCCAATTTAGCTGCAGGGACGAAATCCGAATCTCCAGATATAAGCACTATTTTATCAACAAATCCTTTTAAAGCTAAAGATGCGATGTCTACACCTATCTTCATGTCTATCCCCTTTTGCCTTAGTTCATAATATACATCCGTGTCCTGTATATCATCTAAAGATATCTCTTTTTTCAGAAGTTTCTTCATAGCATTATCATAAAACATCCAGCGTTTGCTTTCTTTAATGTGTCCTAATCTCAATGCTAATTTTCTTTTCTTTTTTAACTCATTTATTAACTCATTCCTGTATAGTGCTTCTTCTGTTTTTGAGAAATCAATACATTTATTAGATATAGGATTGTGTACTTTTTTACTAAAAGGAACGCAGTCGTAATAAAAAATGCGATAAAGATAGTTGTTCTTGCCTACATGAGAGTGAGATATAGTATATAAATCGTTAGCTATCGTTGATGCAGTTTTATTACCAGATTTATTATACATAGCGTTATAACGTTTTATAAAATAACCACCATCTATTAAAATAGCTACTCTAATGGGAGTTTCTGTATACGAAGTGTTAGGACGATTTTTCATAATATATAAAATAAAAAAGGCCTTTGGTTGGGCATGTCCATTATCAAGAGGGGGACAAGCGTAAGCCAAAGGCGTAATCATTTGCTGCAAATATATATTTTCTTCATATTTCCACAAAAAAAAAGAAGAAAAACAGTATTTTTTTATCAATAATTAGCCAAAAATGCAATTTTTACATTGCAAAATCAGCATTTATTGCATCTTTTTGAGTCGTTTTATAGACAAATTATGGAATATGGACTTATCTCGTATTCCCATATGTGAACGCTTCCTAAACTAAAGATTTTTGGGAAAAATGGCGAATCCCCTATAAAGAAGTGTCCCCACCGGCATAGATACCGGAACCCGACTGACTACGGGTTACACTCCTTCATAGAGGATTCATGTTGCTTCTATTGTTTCGGGGACTGCAAATTTAATCAATTCCCGATAAAAACAAAAGCTATGTCCTATTTAAAGGGTTTGGCTCGTCAAACTTCATGGCACACTTACCAGAGGTCCTTGCTCTATTATGTGCGTAAGATATGCTTTTCCCAAGATATATCAAGTGATACACATCATTGCTGTTGGCAGGGACCTTTACTGATACCGCTCCTTTATAAAGTTCTTGGAAAAAGGCTTCCCTTTTTGACAAATAATCGGATTGTGACGTTCCGGTTATTGTAAATGCTAGGGTCACTTCTCTTGAAGCAACTTTGGCATTGTCTGTCACCACTCTTTTCCCGTGTTCAAGACGGCTTTCATTTTCTATATATTCTTTCATCGTGCAGGGAGCGCACAATGCTGTTAGAAATCCGTCATCCATTCTTACGCCCCATGTGACATAAGCATCCTTGTTGTTAATTAATAACTTCGCTTCCATAGCCTATAATTTTGATGTATTTTTCTTCACTTCCGCAATATCCTTCTGCATTTGCTGTACGGGTTTCACAATCGCTCCCGTATTCTCTGAAATCTGCACAAGCTCAAGATAAGAGCGGGCTATTATGTCACGCGTCTCACTCGCGATGTCTCTTATATTCGAACTTGTGGAAGATATGGTGTCAATTCTCGTATTAAGAATGCTCAAGGATTGGGATTGTGCTATATTCTGGTTCTTTATCTCCTCACCGGCAATTTGCAAGGCGGTAAAACGTCCGTTAAGTTCCTCTCCGGTGTCTTGGGACATGGACTGGAATCCTCTACTGCTTGCAGACTGCTGGGTGGCTTCTCCAGTCCATCCGAATATCTCGGCCAGCTTGTCACGTTCAGCAACTGCAGCATCCACTATTTCCTCGTACTGTTTACGAAGCTCCTCCATATCTCCTTTGGTTATTCCTTCTTTGTCTTTCCCTGCTTCTGCAAAGGAGTCATACCAGTCCTGCAGCTCTTTGGAAAACTTTTCCCCCACCATGTTAGTAAGGATGGCGCGCTGCATATACTCGCTGAAATCCTCAGCAAAGTCTTTGGCAGAGCTGTCCATATCCATAAGGGTATCCACGAAACTGTCAAAAACACTGTCAAAGGTTGTTTGGGTGAGCTGCTCTTTTACCTGGTTCTGTATTTCCTCTATCTTAGCCTCCCCTTCAATGATACTGTCCAGATATTCCCGTACATCATCGTCCATGTCTGCCCAGAATGTTGGAGCATCGGATTTGAGTTTCTCCAATTGCTCAACGGTAAGGTCAAACAGTCCGGTCATTCTTCCGGTCCCGATAAACTCTTTGGCGGCATTGACTGACATGTCGAGTGCGTCGGCAATGTACTGCCAGTCGCTTGAAGAGGTGTTCTTTGCCATCCGCTTACCAATTGAATGGGAACCGACAGACGCACCGGAATTGAGCCGTTCCTTTCCCAGTGTTCTGTATGCCTCTATCTGTTTTTCTACGAGGTCAATGGCTTCCTGCCCCACCTTGTCGGCTTCAACGCCGTAGGACATATCAATATATTCCCTTTTCTTGTCTATCAATTCATCCCATATCTCATTTAGCTTGTTGTATTCCTCGACCATCTCGTTGTAACGGGAATAATCAGCACCGAACATCCCGTCTAACGCAGACACTACAGTGGAAATTCCAGAAACCGCACTCATGGCACCACCCACAATGTCACCGCTCATAATCTGACCGACACCGGCGGCTGTTTGTCCAAGCCCACCCAAAGCCTCTATCGCTCCAGTAATCTTTGAATCATCAATACCGAATATGTTTGCAATGTCCGTTCCGAACTCATTCAATGCAGGGGCAAAAGACGTCACAGCATTTCCTATATCGGTGATTCCTTGACCGATTTTCTTGGAATCGTTGCCACCCTTTTTTATGGATTCTATCCCTTTCTCCAAGTCAGAGACGAAAGCCTGCCATGGTGATTTGCCTTTCAGCTCATCCTTTAGCCCTCTGATTGCATCTGTTACGTCCTTTATGGAGATTTCACCCTTTTCTATCTTTTCAATGTCCTTATCAGTGAATCCGAGTGCTTTCAATTCGTCAAGTGTAACATTCGTTCCGTCACTTTCCTTTGTACCAGACATGTACTTGACAAGTGTTTCATACTTATCAATGATGGACTGAATAGCGGAAACCGATTTGTTGCTCGCATCCTCGAACAAATCAGCCATTGCACGGGTTGTCTTGCCGTACTGTTCATCGAGGTTATTAAGCTGTTGCCGTTTTTCCTCTTCAAGCATACCCTCGTCACCAGCATTCGACGCTTCCTTTATTGCTTGGTCGTATTTATCTATGATGGCTTTCCTTTTCTGCTGGTAGTTACCGAATTTTACAAGATACTCATTCCATGAGGCCTCCTGCTCACGTATTTCGTCACTATATTGTCGTTTTCGCGTATTTCCTATTATGGAATCAAAAATAGATGTATCAACGGAAATTGAAGATGAAGAGAAAGACTTCTTCACATATCCCTTTGTCTGTTTGGCTTTCAATTCCTCCTGGGCATCGAATATCTCCTTCTGACCTTGTATATAGGCACGTATATAGTCCTCCTTCTGGCGCTCTAAGGCTTGTATCTCCTTCTTGTTGTTCAGTTCACGTTGCGCCTGCTCCTTCTCGTAGCCATCCTGCAAGCTGTCAATGCGCGACTGTTCCAATTGGTTATCCAAGTCCTGCTGCTGGCGTTGGCGCTCAATGGCGTACTTCGTTTCCAGAGAAAGAATTTTTTCATTCTTGTTAATAATTTCATTGTATTTATTAGTCGTCGAATATGCAGCTAACATTTGGTCTAATTTTGCTATTTCTTGTTTTAGCAAGTCCCCCTTTTCCCCTTTAGCTTCTGTATAAGATAAAGCCTTAAGCTCTTTCTCTAATATTTCTCTTTGCGTTCTTAAATATTCCTCATTATAGACAATAGCTTTGTCTGCCTCTTTTTTATTAAATAGAGGATTATAAGTTTGTTGGATTTTATCTATTTCCTTATTTGCATCATATACACTTTTTATATAGTTTTCCAACTCAGAATAAAAACCTTTGGGCATCTTCCCAAATTGTTTTTGTATATTCTCCGATATTGAATTAAAAGTCTTTTGCCAAGACATTCCAGCTTCTCTGAATTCCTCAGTCCATTCAGTAACTACGTTTAAAACCTTTGGAGCATTATTTATTCCAACTCCTTTATTCGCAAGATTACTTATCTGAGTGAGCGCTTCTGCTTGCTCCTTTATGGATTTATCCAACACTTTATCTATTGCACTTGATTTGGCTTTTAATACAGCATTTTCAAGAAGAGCTTTATTTACTAAATTATATGCAGACTCTAATTCCATAAGGGAAGACTTCTCTGTCAATAAATGAGGTATATATTTACCATATTCTTCATTTATTTTTTTGATAGCATCTAATCTGCCCTTAGTCCCTTCTTTTGTCTTTTCTATTTCTTCAAACAGTAAACGAGATTCTGTAATAGCTCTTCTGGAAATTGTATTAAAATCCTTTAGGCTTTCATTAAGTCTTTTCTGTTCTTCTGTTGCTCCAAATAGCCCTCCTATATAGTCGAATATCTCCTTTCCATAAGCGGTAAGTAAAGTGATACCGACTACCAAGGCTGTATTCCATGAGAATATGCCTGCAGCCAACTGTTTCCATACGGGAGCCACCTTCTGTATATCCTTATTCCCCTTACTAAGTTCTGCCAGATACGCTGCATATTCTTTTCGCGCTTTCTGGACTTCATCAAAGAAAATAGGCAAGTTGTTACTTATTGCAAGGAAGAACATGTTTATTCCCATTGTAGCGGACGGAAGTTCTCTTGCAATCTGTTGTATTGACATGCCCAGACCGTTAAATGCGGAAGAATAGTTACCTACATTCCTTTGAAAGCGTCCCGTGGCTTGTTCTGCAGCATTAAGCTCTGTTTGAACTGCCTTTATTTGCGTAAGAAGGTCTTTCCCGACTCCACCATTGCGATTGGCTCTACCGATATTGTCATACGTGATAATAAGTTGATTCAGCTGCTTGCGAAGGGAAGTTATGCTGCCTTCTTCAGATTCGCTTTGTATAATCTGCTCTTTCTGTGCTTTTATGGTTCTCCGGATAGCTTCTTCCTCTTTCTTTCGCACAGCCACTTGATATTCTACTTGTCGTAGGATACCATACCCCTTTTCCCCAGTCTTTTCTTCGTCAGTAAGCCCTTTGAAATTGTTTTTTAGCTTTTTTATTTCAGCATCGGCTTCTTTTACAGCTTTTGTATTGGCAACAATCCATTGATTGGTAGACTGCAACCCCTTGGTTTCCTCATGTACCTTTTTGATGGTTTCTTCGGAGCCTATCACATCGTCATACGCTTTTTTAAGCTGAGAATACTTGCTTTGGTATTCTCTAAGGCTTTTCATAGCCTTTTGGAGTTGGGCTTCGAGTTTCTTGACAGCCTTGTCGCTGTTAGGGACACCTGCTACCTCTATAAGAGATTTTTTTAATCTGTCAATCTCTTCTCTTAGAGCTACAATATTTTCAATCGTATTCTCAAGATTTGCTTCAACTTTTAATCCAGCCATATTATTTCTTTTTTAAAATGTTTCCTAATTCTTTCTTTAAGTTTATTTCGCCACTATCCATCACATCATACCCTTTGCTCTGAACAAAACTGGCATATTCCATTCCATCAGCAAGTACAATACCATCTTTGGGATGTTTCCCGTAAATAAGGAGATTTTCAGTCTTCTCTTTAGCTTTTCCATGTGAGCCATCTGCAGGTACATACAAATCTATAATGGTGCCATCGCGATAAACAGCAGAGCCGGGAGCATTTCTAAGGTTCCAAGTGTGATTCTGGTATGTTTTCCTGCTACTGATATTCCTTGTTTTCTGAAGGTCTACAGACTTGTGAGAAGCGTCAATCAATGCTTTGTTAAGCTCTTGATTTACTTCTTCCACAAACTCGTCCAGCCCGGATACATCTCCTTTTATTTTCATATCAAATAATTGTTGCTAATACAAAGCGCACCCCAACCTAATGAGGTGCGCATTATTTTCTTTCTTAAGAAGCGCAGTTGAACACTTGCGGATAATTACGCTTCTGATATTGATTCCTCAGATAGACAATCAAATTATCGAAGTTGGTTATAAATCCTTCATTTATCAAATCGGAAATCTTCTTTTCAAGCTGCCATAGCTCACGTTGCTTACCTTCTTCGCCATGCTTGTTGCGTAACATCTTTTCGTGGTTGTTGAATATTACCCAATTCAATGCTTCACCTACCTTTTGCATAGCTTTAGGCATAAAATCCTTGGGGACTATCTTCATAACAGCAGATGAGAGCTCTTTGTAAGCGTCACCTGCATCGTTTCGATAGCGAATCATTTCATCATAAACAAACCGCAATACCTTAACTTCAAAAGTCGGATTTATCCACATGGCAAACTTGATAAAAAGTAGTGGGTTCATCCAGACCTTATCAGGAGTTTTTCCTTCTTTTGTATTTTTACCCTTAACTTTTATAAGCAGCTGATTTTCACCAATGTCGGTTTTTGACCTATGGCTTTCATCGTCTGCAAGAGCCTTTAAAAACTCCTTCACTTTAGGACTGTCAATAAATTCAGACATTCTTCTTCTTGGATTACCTTCTACATTATTCCATTGGCGTAGAAGTTCGCTTCCGTCAAAATATCCATCACTTGTGCGCTGTACCACTGAAAAATTATCAATATATCGCACCATTTCTTGATTTGTTTTCATACATTTGCAGTATTAAACGTTATTATTATCCCCGTCAGCGGCTCAGTCACTTCCGCTTTCGGGGATTTTAATTTGACTGAATTTGTAGCAGGTGGGGAATCGAACCCCGTTACGCCATTACTCGCTCCTGCTGTCCCATACCATCCGCTGATAGTATAAAAAAGGAGTATTGAATTTGAATGCTTAATATAGCTGCCAACATTCAATCCAAGACTCCCCAATATCTTCACTCCATTACCGGCAGCTATAGGTAAATGACGATTTCGTTTCTTTCTAGCGAAGTTACATATATGCAATTTTTCGACCTAAAAAATGGATTAGCAATAACGAACCTTTTGGGAAAGGTTTGTTATTTCCTAAAATGAATGCGACCTACCCATAATGGGCAAGCCGCATTTTGTCGTGTGAAGGGAACCCGGCAACCGTATTGCTGCCGGGGCGTCATACATGAGCGTTGGTCGAAACCTCAACGCACTCTCATGCTTCTTTACGTGGCAATCTTTTCACATAATTTCTTGTACACCCGTGTTCTTTCAAATCGGTTCAACACTTTGGCGTTTTTCGCTCCGAACACTATATCTCCGTTTGCATGGTGATATATGGTAATGCTTCCTCCCACGGTCTTGTGGGTATATACCTTCATGGAAGGGATTTTTATCATCAGTTTCATAAATTTGCGTATTAGGTGTTTTAATCGTTGTAGAATAATCTTTCTCCCGGCTTTCTGAACAGTCTATATCCTAAGTATAGGCTGACGAATATTATTATTAGTTCTACCATAATTTGGGGTATAGTTGTGGCTGTCGGGCATTGAAACCGACTGCCAAATGAATACTTAATAATGAACGTTATGCTGCTGGCGTTAATTCGCCCTTAATCAGCTTTATGGCTTTCTTCACGTCCCAACCGCTTTCGTATAATGCGATGATGAAACGTACACCTTTCGTAGTCCATACAGTATAAACACTTGTTCCTATAGAGCCGTCCGAACGTGTGTAGGTCTGTGTACGGGTAGAGTGCATTCCCCATGTGGAATAGGGAGCGTGAAGGAGCCATTGCCCCGACTGCTTATAGATGACTCCGATTTCTTTCAGCTTTTTATGTAGCTTCTCCGCATCCATTCCTATCTGTTTGGCTACTTGGGTACTGGTCTGCGTATTCACACTCTGCAAGTGACTGTCGTAGTAGCAGACTTTCGGAGCTGCCTCCTTGATTTCCTTGTCTTGCAGTTCGATGGTGGCTTGTTGCTGCTCGGTTTCAGCTTCAAGCTGCTTTAACCGCTCCTCTCTCTTGGCAAGGGTGGCTTGTGCGATGGTTAGAGCACGTGCCATGATTTCTTCGGGAGTGTCGTTTGGGGTGGTGGAGATGTAGCCGCCAGTGGTTCGTACTTCGTGAAGGATTTGTTTAACTCCTTTCTTGAATTGCTTGGCGATTGGCTTACGGGATTGCATAAGGACTTCGTATAATCCCCCTTCTGTAAGCATCCAAACTTGCTGATTTCCACCGGGAGTTACGAATTGTGTAACACCTTTCTCGTCATCATCTACTAAAGACAACATGTGAGAAATGTTGTTGTGATTAATAACTTCCGCTACATCTTTTGCACGAAACAGAGGTTCCTCAGCTGTTCCGTAAACTGTGAATTGCCGTCCACACAATTCAGTTTGTTTTAGGACTTGAATAGGATTTGTTGACATGACAAATAAAAAACGCCTACTACGAGCTGTCAACAAATCCATAAGATTAATGTCGGAGGCGTTTCCGTATCTCCACTCGGTAGGCGCAATATCTTTAAAACGATACTACTACAATATGTCTTGGCAAAAAAAATAACTCTATATGGTAGAGCCATAAGAGTTTGCCACTCTTATAGATTTGTTGACACCGCAAACATACATATTTCCCATGAATTATGCAAGAAAAACAAACTTTTTTGCATGTAAATAAAATATATGTGCTGATTTACTTGTTTTTTCTATTTTGGGTATTTTAATTTGTAGTAATATTAACTATAAAAACACATTGCTATGTTTTACTTACTTATGGCAGCTTTGTTGATAGGGGTTATTGCGTCTTTAAAGTTAAGAGGGACATCACACTCTACTGAAACAGTAGGATGCTATAAAATAATGTCTTTTAAAGATGGAAAGACCATATTTGAATCATGCTCAAAATCTAAAAAAGGAAAGGTTTTCATTCCTTCTAAAATTACTACCATTGGCTTTGGGGCTTTTTCGGGATGCAATATGATTGAAGAAGTTGAATTGAATATAGAATGTGAGGTGATTGGGAGAAATGCATTTGAGCATTGTGTAAGCTTAAAAAGCGTAATAGGAAAATCTTCTTTAGAAGCTATCAGAGAAACAGCATTTAAAGGATGTAAGATGCTTGAAAAGATATATCTTGGAGAAAAGATAAAGACTATAGAGGCGTATGCGTTTCTTGATTGTAATAATTTGAAAGAAATACATTTAAGAACCACTTTTGTTCCAGAAGTATACGAAAGCTCATTTTCGGATGTGGATAAAAAACAATGTGTACTGTATGTTATGCCTGGCACAAAAGAAATGTTTGAAAAATCTCCAATATGGGGGATGTTTAAGATAGTGGAGGAATAAATGTAATATCGGTTATTTTAGAATGTATCGTCACTAAAATAGATATGATGTTCACTTGATATGTCTGGAAACAAAAATACAGCTGTGTGCGATAAAGATAAATAGGGATAATTTAGTGACATGTCTTATCAAATATCCAGCCCCATTTTGGGGCTTTTTTATTTTATATTGCACAACATATGTATTTTTTCGCGTTGAAAATTGAATAATATTTCAAACATTTGATTTACATTACTTAACTTTGCGGCAATTATAAACCTAATACATGCAAATTTATGAATAAAGTAATGCTTTTGTCCGCATTGCTAATATTGGCTCTATGCGGATGTGGTACAGACAAAGAGAATGAAATGAATGAACCTTCAAATTCTGAAGTGTTTATAAAGAATAAGGATATTGTTTTGTCTTCTGAGGAAAATAATATAACGATATCTTTTTATACAAATAAAGAATGGAATATTACTGCTGAAAATGGAGAAAATAATAAATGGTGGAATATATCAAAGGAAAGTGGGAACTCTGGGAATAATGATATAATACTGACGGTAAATGCAAATAATACTCCAGAAAAAAGAAGGTTATCCTTGAAAATAACAGCAGGAAGTGCTTTTGATATAATAAACATAGAACAATCTCCCCAGAATGTACTATTAATAGATAAAAAGGAGTATAGTATATCGGAGGAAGGAGATACAATTGCGATAGATATAAACTCTAATATTGAATATGAGCTAATTATACCAGGAGAATACGATTGGATAAAAAAAATAGAAAGTCCTATAAATAGAGGATTGGAAAATTCTACATTATACTTAAATATATTGCCTAACACAACCTTTGGGAACAGAAAAGCTGATATATATATACAAAGTAAGGAATGTAAAATAAAAGATACGATTTTAATCGTTCAGAATACAGTTCCAATAAAGGAAATTAATAATACACCTGGAAATTTGCTAAATAATATAGGAGGTGTTGATTCCGTATTTGCAATAAAGAAACTCAAATTATTAGGAAATATAAATAGTTCAGATATAGCTGTAATAAGAACATTAAAAAACTTATGGTATCTTGATATAAATGAAGTTTCATTGTCTATAGGAGGAAATAATTATGGGAATAATCCAGATTGCATTTTGTCAGATGAATATGGTGAAGTAAATGGGATGTCTATGTTTTCCAATATGAAAAATCTGAAAACTGTAATATGGTCTAAACATATAGATATTATCAACAATGCGACTTTCCAGAATTGCGAATTATTGGACTCTATTTTCATCCCAGACAATGTTAAAGAAATAAGGACTTATGCCTTTGAATATTGTAGAAATCTGAAAAATATAACTCTTCCTAATTTTATATATGAAATTGGACATGGAGCTTTTGGAAGCTCGGGTATTGAAAGAATAAAATTTCCGGACTCCTTAAAAAAAATAGGGAATTTAGCTTTCAGAGGAAGCGGTTTAATTAGCATAAATATTCCAAGCAGTTTGGAAGAAATTGGTAGTAAATGTTTTGCAGGATGTCGTAATCTGAAAAAAGCATATATTAACGATGGCATAAAATACATTACAGATGAATGCTTTTATATGTGTGTAGAATTAGAAATAATATATATTCCTGAATCAATAGAAAGTATAGGGAGGGAAGCTTTTTCAAATTGTCCCAACATAAAGGAAATATATATGTACGGGGACAAAGATAAACTAAAGTATTATGGAGATTGGATTTTTTCAGGTGATGAAGTTTACAAAAATGCGATTCTTTATATCAAAAAAGGGACATCTAAAAATGATTGGTATATGACTCCATTCTTTAATTTTGTAAATGTAAAAGCTGTTTTATAGTTTCCAGCCCCGTTCCTATGGTTCGGGGCATTTTTGTACCTTAAAGTTGCGTTACGCGAACAATTTTGATATGGCAAAGAAAATGCTGAAAAAGTTGTCACATGAAGAAATATCTTTGTTGTTGGTTGCTATATAAAGAAACTTTTGCTATGTTTGCGGTATAAATACAATACTTATATATGGAAAAATGTAATGACTTGCAAAAAATTGACTCTGTAGTGCTTTCTGATTTCATATTGAAGCATTACGGGCCTATGTCGCATCTGAAATTGCAAAAGCTGCTTTTTTATTGTGATGCGTATTGCCTTGCCTATTTTGATAAAGAGCTTGTGGAAGACCAATTTGAGGCATGGGTACATGGTCCCGTCAGCCGCAAGGTTTACGATAGCCTTAAGGACAAGTCCATATTATACAGTGACCTCGCTTATTCGGAAAAAGACGGCGTAGAGGTGGATAAGGAGTTTGGAAAACTCGCCAAAGACCAGCAGGATTTGATTTTAGCTGTATTGAAGGACCTTTCAGAATGGACCGGTGTCGAGTTGGAAGCGGCCACTCACCGTGAAAAGCCTTGGATTGAAGCTCGTAAAGGATATTCAGAGGCAGATAAATGCAATGTCTTGATTTCAAAGGAAACGACGCGATTGTTCTATAAATCGGAGATGAATGGCTGAATATAAGGGGAAAAAGAAACCGACGTTTTTCACAAAGAACAAGGATAGCGTGAATGACACACCACGGACTTCCAACTTTAAAGTTTCATTCCAATATTTCGATGCAACGCAAAAATATGGTTCTTCTTTTAAAGATTGGCAAGGAGTTGGCTTGTTGAGCCGTGCTATGGAAACCTTACATGGTTATTGCTGTTCTCCACTTATGGAACAAGTGGATGGGGACAAGTTTACGATTTACGGTTCTTTCCCACCCAGAGACAAGACCATGTTTGAATATCCGCATCATGTACCGGAAGATGCGAACTGGGCAAGAATACACATAAATGGCTCTGCCGTAATCATTGGGCATATCGTGGGAGACACCTTCTACGTAGTGTTCTTGGACAAGACACATAAATTCTGGCTTACTAAAAAAGTTACGGGAAAATAGAACAGGCATTAAAAATCAAGGAGGCATATTATGGAAGCAAACAACCATCAAATAAATGATTGCAATGCTGTTCTTAAACGGAAATACGGGAAAGGCGGTTCTGCTGAAAGAGCTAAGTTTGATGAAGAGGCTTACGCTTTTTATACTGCTCAAATACTTCTTGATGCGAGAAAAGAAACGAAAATGACGCAATCTGAACTTGCAAAGAAAGTGGGAACAAACAAGTCTTACATATCAAAGATAGAGAATGGCTTGATTGAACCTGGGGTCGGTTTGTTTTTTCGTATTATTGATGCACTCGGATTGAGGATTGACATTGTTAAGCCCGTAATGTAGCATTGTTAAGCGACCGTTCAACTAAAACAATATTAAATTGAGCATTTGTTTACGCAAGCCCTCTTCGGAGGCAATATGAAGGCAGTGGAATTTAGTGTTCACTGCCTTTTTTAGTGTATAAAAAGCCCCGAACCATAGGACGGAGATTTTATGCAAGGATTGGTGCCCCCAAAATTATTATTCTTGTATTGGAATAGGCATTTTCTGTGCTTAAAACAAGAAATAACGAACCTTTTATAAAAGGTTCGTTCTGGAAGTCCTGAAAATTAGGGCTTCTTTTTTTTATCTCCGAAATTTGTGTTCATGGATATAAAGGACATAAAAGGAGACATAATATATTCAACCTCTGTCAACGGGGGAAGCAAGCGGAAATATACGCTGATGGGCGAAGACTATATGACACTCGTTTTCAGCGTCAATTCTCCCATCACCTTCCATCTGGGTGATTATGTGGAGGATTCACGTTTCGGTCTGTTCGAACTTGTAAGCCTTTACAATCCTATTTACAACACTGCTACTGGCGCATATGACTATGAGCTTCGACTTGACGCATATTACTGGAAATGGAAGAACAAGGTATTCAAGTTTACCCCGGAAGTAGGGGGGCAGGAGGCATCATGGAACCTGACCGCCACTCTTGATGTACATATGGGCATTTTCCTGCGTAATCTTGCCGCTTTGGGATATACATACAAGGGAGAGGCTTTTGAGTTCTCCATAGCCCCTACAGTAGAGAAATCCGCGAAGCTTGTAAGTTACGACAACACTAATATGATAGACGCCCTTTCTGCTATGGCAGAAACCTGGGATTGCGAATGGTGGGTAACTGACAAGACCATCAACTTCGGAAGATGTGAATACGGCACTCCGGTTGACTTTGAGATAGGGGACAATGTGGTGGAGATGACAAGCTCTGAGAGCAAGAGTACATACGCTACCCGTATCTATGCTTTCGGCTCTACCCGTAACATTCCGTCAAACTATCGTCCAGTAGATGAAAGCATCGTGGTTAATGGAGTTGTACAAAAGCGTCTCATGCTTCCCGAAGGAACTCCATACATAGACGCATATCCTAACATGTCCACAGAGGAAGCTGTAGAGCAGGTGGTTGTGTTTGACGATATATATCCTCGTACTGACGGTCATATATCAAAGGTAATCACCTATACAGACACAGTGAATAATGAGGATGGAACTCAGACCACCGAAACTTTCTACCAATTTACCGATACTGGAATAACATTTTCAAAGGACTACATTCTTGAGGGTGAGGAATTGCATATAATCTTCCAGTCCGGCTCTTTGAACGGTATGGATTTCGGCGTGACTTTTAATCCGATGGGAGAACCGGAAAAGAATGAGGACGGTTCATGGAATCCGAAAGCCCAGCTTTGGGAGATTGTCGCTAATGAGGATTATGGTCGCAAATTACCTGATGATGTCTTAAAACCCAAAGAGGGGGATACTTATATATTATATGGGTGGGACAGCTCCAAAATTGCGGATTTGGGGCTTGTGTCGGCCGCGGAACAAGAGCTTAAGGAGAAGGCTGAAGAGTACGTCGCCAAGTCCAGGATAGACCCCAATACATATTCCTGCACAATGATGTCGGACTATATGTATGGGCTGGATGAGGGAGGCAATCAGAACCCGGATTATGCAAAGCATTTTGATGTAGGAGATAAGGTTAATCTAGTCAATTCCGCATTCTTTGAAAGCGGAAACCGTCAGTCCAGAATCATTGGATACGAATGTAATCTTGATAAGCCGTATGACAGCCCGGTATATACGGTAGGCGAAACGGCGTCCTACTCTCGGATAGGGGAGCTGGAAGAGCAAATAGAGAATATTACCTTGAAGGGACAGACATACACCGGTGGAGGTGGAAGTGGCATATATGTTATCGGAACGAATGACACTACGTCCCCTACAAACAGAAATGTGTATTCGGCTTTGCGTGTTCTGCAATCATTCCTCAGCAAGACCACCAACGACCGCACCCCCTTCAAGCTGGAAGTCGGCGACAAGCTCACCGCGGAGAAGGGAATTCAGATAAGCAAGAACTTCGTTTCCGGCATTGTCGGAGGAAGCGGCGGCTACATCTATCTGGACGAGAACGGGAAGGTTGTCATCGAGACGGACAAGGCTGTATTCCGTGAGGAGCTTATTGTGCCTCAGATTACCTTCAACTGCATAGACGTTATATCGGGTGACAAAGCCAATACGTTCGCCTACGGAACGATAAAGACTGTGGATACCGAGAACCGCATAGCCACCCTTGACCTTCTGGAAGGCCAATACGGTACGCTTCATGTAAGCGACATATGCAGGGGCGTATTCCACAACATAGGTGGGGGAAACACCGACAAGGATACGATTGGCGCTAACGGTTTCATAGAGTATTCCGGTTTCGCCACATCCTACTTTACTCCGACCAATATACTGGAGAACGAGGCAGGAATCATGAAGTTCGAATATGAGCTTCAGGTGGGTACGTCCGTTCATCCGATGCCGGGCATGAACTTCTTTGCATACGGTAACTTCACCGACGAGGACCGCCAGGACATTACATACGAGAACAGATACTACACCCGTCGTATTACCCATGTCAACAATTGGGTGATAGACCCGGAAACGAACATCGAGATGCAGGTAGGAAAGCTCAACGGCCTTTCCATCGGCGGCATGGACTTCTCCGGATATTCGTTCTACGGCAAGAATGTGTACATCTCCGGCACGATAGAGCGCCTGAAGCCCAACGGCACCCCAGCCAAGGACTTGAGCTATGAGGGCGCTTGGGAATCCGGCAGAAAGTATGACTACTACGACAGCGTGACCCATGACGGAAGCACATGGGCCTGCATGAACAAGAACGGTTCGTCAGCTGAGCCGGGCACGAACAATGACTGGCAGAAGATTGCCTCCAAGGGCGACAAGGGTGACCCCGGAGAATCGGCAGTGTTCGCAGACCTCACCAACGAGATGGACAACGTCACCCTTACCAATGACGGCAAGGTTTACCAGGACACGTCGATAAGCACAGTTGTATGGATGAGCTACGGCACCAAGAAGATGACCCTTACCGGAATAACCTGCACGCTCCCTGCCAACGTCACCGAGACGCACGACGTTTCCACCGGAGAGATAACTTTCAGTGTCAAGCAGGGCGTGGCTCTGGACGGCAGGAACCCGATACCCGTCGCGTTGACAGCCACCTATAACGGAAAAGCCTACACCGGGCAGCTCACGTTTACTATGGCAGGTGTCAAGGGCGGTGCCGATGCCGTTCTTTACCGGCTTGTCCCGAGCGTGTCCGCTGTGATAAAGGATGCCAACGGTAATCTCAATGTAACATCCGTATCGTGTACACGGTTGAAGTCTTCGGTTTCCGGAGGCACGGCCGAAACCGGGACGGGCGAACTTAAATACTCCCTTGACGGTGGAGCCGAAGTCTCAATCGGGAACAATGCCGGGGTACCGGTATCAAGCTTCCAGAAGAGCATCAAGTTCATATTCTACGTGGACGGTACAGTAGTGGACGTGGAGACAATACCTCTTGTGGTGGACGGTAAGGATGGTGCTCAAGGCCCTCAAGGTGTTCCCGGTCCTGCCGGAGCTGACGGGAAAACCCTATACACATGGATAAAATATGCCGACGACGCGCAAGGTGGAGGTATAAGCAACAATCCTACCGGAAAAGCGTATATAGGCTTCGCCTACA
>ENA-OYYB01000288-OYYB01000288.1-human-gut-metagenome-genome-assembly--contig:-NODE-288-length-33590-cov-6.123632_pt1 | contig 33590 bp, 36 predicted proteins | sample MGYA00244059_ERZ653440 | MGnify/ENA primary metagenome ERZ653440 (study PRJEB26926, sample SAMN06164994) | human gut metagenome | biome: ENVO:00009003; feature: ENVO:2100002; material: ENVO:00002003... | reverse complement strand
ATTATAGATATTAATGTAGCGAGCCAGAACGGGCGCTTCATCAATAAGATGGATATGAACGCTACACGCAAGGTAATCATACTAAGCCCCCGTATGGCGGAAGTGCTATTCCGTAACGAGGACCCGCTGGGTAAATACGTGAAATGCGGCAATATGATGTATCAAGTTGTTGGTATCTATGATGATGACGACAAGAGTAACAACGCGCCCGCATATATACCGTTTACCGTAGCGCAACAACTTTATAATAAAGGCTTCGGGTTCGGCTCCATTTACTTTACGGTAAACGGGGTCTCCACCGAAGAAGAGTGCAAGGATTTCGAGAACAGGTTCCGGTCGTATATGGCCCGTAAGCACATATTCGACCCGACAGACAAGAACGCAATCGGTATGTGGATGACCGGCAATGAGATCCGTATGTTCAATACGATGACAGACGGTATCTTGCTCTTCATCTGGATCGTAGGTATCGGCACCTTGATGGCTGGTATCGTGGGGGTTAGCAACATCATGTTGATCACCGTACGCGAACGGACCCGGGAGTTCGGCATCCGGAAGGCGATCGGGGCGAAACCGGCCTCGATATTGAAGCTTGTCATCGTAGAGTCCATCATGATCACCGCCATATTCGGTTACATCGGGATGCTGATGGGAATCGGGTTGACGGAGCTAATCGACTATGGCATGACGATGAGCGGGATGAACAACGCTTCATCCGGAGGAAATCCCGGCGAGGATCTTACCTTATTCCGGCACCCGACCGTCAGCCTAGGGATATCGCTGGCCGCTACCGGGGTGCTGGTCGTAGCCGGGGTGCTGGCGGGCTATTTCCCCGCTCGCAAAGCCGTGAATGTATCCGCTATTGAAGCCATGAGAACAGAATAAACCGAAAAGATATGTTTGACATAGACAGATGGACAGAAATATGGGTAACCATCACCCGCAACAAGACACGTAGCTTGATGACTTGCTTCGGCGTGTTCTGGGGAATCCTTATGCTGGTATTGTTGCTGGGTACCGGATCGGGATTCAAGAACGCCATGTTCAAGAGCGTCAACGGATTCGCGACGAATTCGCTATTCTTCTACGCCGATCGCACCAGCGAACCCTACCAAGGATTCAACAAGGGGCGAAACTGGAACATGAGGAACCGGGACATAGACGCCATCATACGAGACGTACCTAGCGTACAGGATATCTCCCCCATCCTTTGGGGCAGCCGCTCGGAAAAGAATATCGTTTACGGGATAATGACCGGAACGTTCAACGTGAAAGGTATATATCCGGCTTACTTCAATATCGATACGCAAGACCTATACTATGGCCGTTTATTGAATGAGATCGATATGCGGGAAAAGCGCAAGGTTTGCTTGATCGGCACGAAGATCAATGAGGTATTATTCCACAACGAGGACCCTTGCGGCAAATATATCCGGGTGAACGGGCTTTACTACCAAGTAGTAGGAGTGGTCAACCAAAGGGCATCGGGCCTGAATCTGGGCGGCCGGGGAGAAGAAACCGTCTTCATTCCGTTCAATACCATGCAGCAGACCTTGAACCAAGGCGATATCCTGCATTTCCTCGCACTGAGCGTGAAACCGGGATATCCGATTGAGACGACGATCGAGCAGGTCAAGAATATCATGAAGACGCAAAATCAGATCGCACCGACCGATCCTCAGGCGATAGGCGTAGTCAATATCGCCGCACAATTCAAGACATTCAATCTACTGTTTACAGGTATCGACATCTTGGTCTGGCTGGTCGGTATGGGTACCTTGCTATCGGGTATTATTGGTATCAGCAATATCATGATGGTAACGGTAAAAGAGCGCACGAGGGAGATAGGCGTACGAAGGGCTTTGGGAGCCAAGCCATTCGACATCATCTCGCAAGTCATGAGCGAGAGCTTGGTGCTGACTGCCTTGGCGGGCTTACTGGGATTAAGCGCCGGAGTTTTCTTCTTGGATTTGCTGGATAAGATATTGTCCGCCAATCCGACGAACGATCCGACCTTGCTGAATCCCGGCGTAAACATCCAAACAGCGGTAGCTGCCACTGTCGTACTGCTGATAAGCGGTTTTATGGCTGGCCTGATTCCCGCATGGAGAGCCATGCAGATCAAAGCGATAGATGCCATCCGAGATGAATAATAACGAATCGATAATTAAAATAAAACTATATAATCATGAAGAATCGCATCGTAAAGAAAATCCTACGTATTATCTTATTAACGATCGTAGGTGCGGCGGTAATAGGCACATTCTATTTCTTATGGAAGAAGGCGCAACCGGTAATAACCGTTTATGAGGTCGTAACCCCCAAAAGGGATACGGTAGAGACCAAGACGGTGGCCACCGGAAGCGTGGAACCTCGCTACGAGGTAGAGATCAAGCCGCAGATATCCGGTATCATCTCCGAGCTAAGGAAAGAAGCGGGACAGATGGTACAGGCCGGGGAGATTATCGCCACGATCAAGGTCATACCGGAGATGGTACAGCTAAATAGCGCCGAATCTCGCGTAAACATAGCGGATATATCTCTTAAACAGGTGGAGGAAACCTATAAGAGAGATGAACTGCTGTTCAAGCAAGGTGTTATCGCCCAAGAGGATTTCGATCTCTCGAAGGCCAACTACTTAAAGGCGGTCGAGGAGAAAGAGAATGCGCAAAGCGCACTGGAAATTATTCGTGACGGTATCGCCAAGAACTCCAATGTAGCCAGTACCACGCAGATCCGTAGTACCATCACCGGTATGATACTGGATATCCCGGTGAAAGTAGGTAACTCCGTTATCCAAGCGAACAACTTCAACGACGGTACGACAATCGCCACAGTCGCCAACATGAATGACATGATCTTCAAGGGAAACGTAGACGAGACCGAGATCGGGCGCATTCACGAGGGAATGCCTATCAAGCTTACGATCGGAGCCATGGAAAGCCGTTCGTTCGAGGCCTTGCTGGAATATGTATCACCCAAAGGTGTTGAGAAAAACGGAGCCATTCAATTTGAGATCAAGGCAGCCGTGACGATCCCCGAAGATGCTTTCATCCGTGCGGGATATAGCGCCAACGCCGAGATCGTGCTAAAACGTGCGGAAGACGTTCTTACGATCCCGGAAAGCACGGTCGAGTTCCAAGGGGATTCCGCATTCGTTCAGTTAGTTAAACAAGAGCAACCGGAGCAAGTCTTCGAGAAACATCCGGTAAAGGTAGGTCTGTCCGACGGTATCAAGATCGAGGTTCAAGAAGGACTGGCCGCGACCGATAAAGTCCGGGGCGCAGCTATTGACCCGAATAAGAAATAAAAGAAAGATTGTATGATGAGAAGAAACTTATATATACTGGCAATCGCTTCCCTCCTGTCCGGAAACTATGTTTTCGCTCAGGATGCGGTGAAGCAATGGAGTCTGGAGGAGTGCATCCAATATGCCATCGAGCATAATATCGACTTAAAGCAAAAGGAGCAGGAACAGGAAAGCCGAAAGGTAGACTTACATACCAGCAAATACAGTTGGCTCCCGGCCCTAAACGGCAGTCTTGGACAGAGCTTCCAGTTCGGACGCTCCACGTCTAAATCCGGGGTGATCGTGGACCAGAACGCCGCCAATTCCACATTGGGGATCAATCTGGACATGCCTTTATTTGACGGGTTAAAAATACCGAACGATATCGCCGCCCGCAAACTTGATCTAAAAGCGTCTATCGAGAACTTGAATAAGGCGAGAGAAGACCTATCCATCAATATAGCTTCCTACTACCTGCAAGTACTTTATAATAAAGAGTTACTGAAAATAGCGCAACTACAAGTGGAACTAGACAAGGAGCAGGTGAATAAAACGGAGGCCATGGTGAACGCCGGAAAGGTGCCACTTTCCCAACTGTATGATATCAAGGCCCAATTAGCGAAAGATGAGGTCACGCTTACCGAGTCGCAAAACAATGTGAACCTCGCTTTACTGGATCTGGCGCAAAGTCTGGAACTAGAGCGAAGCGATCGGAGTTTCGATATACAGACTCCTGTAATTGAAGATGCGGTGGCTGATAATATGAGTAGCATCCTACCTCCGGAAAACATTTACGATCATGCGGTTACGTTCAAGCCTCAGATCAAGGAACAACAGTATTTGCTAGAGAGCCAAAAGAAAATGTTGCGTGTCGCGCAAGCGGGCTATTACCCCAAGTTAAATTTCGGGGCTAGTTACAGCAATGGATATTATCATTCTACTTCCGGAGGTGAATTTGCCGATACTCGTTCCTTTAGCGAGCAGTTTAAGCAGAATGGGCAAAAGATCGTCGGATTCTCATTGAGTATTCCACTTTTCAACCGCTTCCAAGTACGCAATAGCGTTCGTACCGCAAGGATCAACATTATCAACCGGGAATTGCTGATGGAAAATACAAAGAAAACGTTATACAAGGAAATCCAGCAAGCGTACTACAACGCAACGGCTTCCCAAGAGAAATATACGGCTTCCGACAAATCCGTCACGGCGAGCAAGGAAGCGTTCAATTATGCCCAAGAGCGTTACAACGCAGGTAAAAGCACTGTCTTTGAATTTAATGAGGCTAAAACAAAATACGCGCAAAGTCTAGCGGAACAGGCACAGGCCAAATATGATTTTATCTTCCGTACGAAGATTCTAGATTTCTATAATGGTAACCCTATCCGTTTATAAACGTTAATTAATACTTCATTTTTTTATTATACACACAAAGTTTAAGGGAAGATATCCTTTATGGACATCTTCCCTTTCAGCATCCATTAAGGCATTTAGTCTGCACAGAACTATGTTTAACAGCATAATTAACAGATAGATAGCTAAGACTAAAAACCCTCCTGCCAGCTATCATAATGCAACAAGATCCCCAGTACAACTAAATTGAATTTGACAATATCAATCAATATTATATTAGTTTTAGAATGTTTTATAACAGTTTGCTTTTTTATAATAAAAATTAGTATATTTGCGGCTGTGATTTTCAGGAGTCTTGGTGTGTACATTTTTTTGATAAGTATTTTAACTGTAGTTCTGTGCAAACTATGGTCTCTTGAAAAAACAATGTGTGTCTAATTAACAAACAAATTCATTCTATGAAGCACAAATTAACGCTTGTACTACTCTCATTCTTTCTGGGAGTGCAGTGTATGGTCGCCCAGCAAATGAAGGTGACCGGTGTAGTGATTAATGAAGATGATGGGGAGCCTGTTATAGGTGCATCCATCGTAGTAAAAGGAACCACTATTGGAACCATTACCGATTTAGATGGTAAATTTGAGTTAGAAACTCAGAAAGATGCTAAGCTAATTATTTCTTATGTAGGTTTACGGACTCAAGAAACTACAGCTCAGCAAAACATGAGAATTGTTCTTTCTTCAGATTCTCAAGCTATAGATGAAGTTGTTGTCGTAGCTTATGGTACCGCAAAGAAAAGTTCTTTTACAGGTTCCGCATCCACGGTGGGTGCCGCTTTGATGGACAAACGTCCATTGAGTAACGCCCTCTCCGCATTGGAAGGAAACACTTCCGGAGTACAAATGACTTCCTCTATCGGACAACCGGGAGAAGCTGCCAAGGTAACGATCCGTGGTTTTGGTTCAGTAAACGCGGATAATGCTCCTTTATATGTAGTGGATGGTGCCATCTTCAGTGGTGATATCTCTTCTATCAGCCCATCTGATATCGAATCAATGACAATTTTAAAAGATGCCGCTTCTACATCTTTGTATGGATCTAGCGCAGGTAACGGTGTGGTTTTGATCACGACTAAGAAAGGTTCTAGCAGCAGTGGCGCAGGTGTTACCTTGAGTATCTCACAAGGTTGGTCTAGCAGAGCTTATAACGATTACGCAAAAGTAGGTGTATACGATTATTATCCTTTGCAATGGCAAATGTTGAGAAACGCAAATATGTCACTCGGACAAAGTGCTACCGACGCTGCCGCTAATGCTTCTAAAGATATTATCAACAAATTAAAATATAATCCTTTCGTAGGAATCGCCAATGACGCAATCGTGGGCACAGACGGTTTATTGAATCCATCAGCCTCGGCTTTAAAATGGGGTGAGGACCTTGATTGGGAAGATGCCGCTTACCGTACCGGACATCGCCAAGAATATAATGTAAGCTACAATACAAAAACAGAAAAGAGCGACACATATGCTTCCATAGGCTATCTGAATGATAAGGGATATATGATTAAGACAGACTTTGAGCGTTACAACGCACGCTTGAACTATAATATCTATCCGGTGAAATGGTTCAAGAGTGGATTGAATTTAGGTTTAAGTCGTACAAACTCCAATTATTCTACTTCTACTTCTAGCAACTCCGCTGGTTATGGTAACTTATCTCGTTTCATTCGTTCTATGGCACCGATCTATCCGGTACATAAGCATGATATTGAGACAGGGGCTTATTTGGATAAAGAAGGAAACGTAGTTACTGATCCGGCTTTATATACCTACGATTATGAAGGAGCCCGTATCTCCAGCAATGGACGCGACGGTATCGCTGAGGCCCTGTGGAACGATCGCTTGATGTCTACCACAAACTCTAGTGCCCGTACTTATGTAACGATCACTCCGATCGAAGGATTGAATTTAACAGTGAACTACGCATTTGACAATAAGGATGAACGCCGTAGAGTATATGAGAACCCAGAGGTAGGTGACGGAACCGCAGGACCGGGACGTTTGAACATCCGAAATAGAAACTTCTTGACACAGACATTCAACCAGTTGATTAATTACACAAAGACTTTTGGTAAGCATAACATCGAAGCTTTGTTAGGCCATGAGAACTATAGCTACCGTTTACAATATAACTACGGTATGAAGACTAATGAGATCGTTTCCGGAACGTATGAGTACAGTAACTTCGTAAGCATAAGCTCAATGGATTCTTATACACGCGAATATAAGAAAGAAGGATACTTCGCTCGTTTGAACTATGATTTCGATGATAAATATTATGTAACAGCCTCGTATCGTCGTGACGGTTCCTCTCGCTTTAGCAAGGATAACCGTTGGGGTAACTTCTGGTCATTCGGAGCATCTTGGCGTATCAGCCAAGAAGATTTCATGGAAAACTTGACTTGGGTGGACAATTTGAAACTGAGGGCATCCTACGGTGAAACCGGAAACGATGCCATCTATTATACAGATGATGACACACAACAGGATTACTATCCTTATCAAACCTTGTATAATTTGGGTATCAACAACGGTTTGGAAGCAGGTCTCTACTTCCCGACTATGGCAAACAATAATTTGAAATGGGAGACACAGGTTTCTACCGATGTCGCTTTAGAATTCGGATTGTTCGGTCGCTTGAATGGTACGGTCGAGTTCTTCCGTAAGGCCTCCAGAGACTTGTTATTCAATGTTAGCCAACCGTTATCCAGTGGTGTCGAAAAGATCGTACAAAACATTGGTAAAGTTCGTAACCAAGGGGTGGAAATCGACTTAAACTACCAAGTATTAAAATCAAAAGATTGGAAATTATCAGTCGGCGCAAACGCTACATTCATCAATAATAAGGTGACTCGTCTGCCTGATGCCAACCGGAAAGATGGTATCATCAAAGACTCTAAGAAATTGATGGAGGGACATTCAATCTATGAGTTCTGGTTACGTCAATGGTGGGGTGTTAATCCTGATAACGGAGATGGATTGTATATCTTTGATGCCGAAAACAACACCGATGCGAATGGTAATATTAAAGATGCGGTAAAAAAGACACTTGTAGAGAAAGATGGTCAAGTATTGACAAACTCTTATAGCTATGCGAAATATGATTTCAGTGGTTCTGCCGTTCCGAAAGTATATGGTGGTTTCAATATCAATTTGAGCTATAAGGCATTCGACCTTTCTACCGTATTCTCTTATTCATTAGGAGGTAAGGTGCTTGACTCGAGTTATAGAGGATTGATGGATGTAGGTGAGTTCGGTTATGCGATGTCACCGGATCTACATAACGCATGGACAACTCCGGGCCAGATCACAGATGTACCTCGTTTGGACAATAACTCAGGTCATGCGACTAGCATCGGACAATCCTATTCTACACGTTGGTTGACAAACGCAAATTACTTGAACTTGCGTACTGTCACTTTGGCTTACAACTTGCCTAAGTCTATCCTAAACGTTATCAACATCAAGAGTGCACGCGTCAATGTCAGCGCAGAGAACTTATTCATGTTGAAAGCCCGTCAAGGTCTGAATCCGCAAGCTAACTATGCCGGAGTATCTTACAATGAATATATGCCGGCTAAGAACTTTACGATCGGTTTAAATGTATCGTTCTAAATTCATAATACATCAAACAAAGGAAAAGATATGAAAAATATACAATTATTCAAACACATCGCAGCAGGACTGCTTCTAAGTGGCTCTCTGATCGGCACAAGCTGTTCCAGCGATTATATGGATACAATCCCAACCGAGAACGTTTCATTCACGACAGTATCCACTTCGCTCGACAATCTTTATCTTGCACTGAACGGTATTCATCGTAAGATGGTATCTCAAGACTTAGGCAACCAAGGTTTGGGAGGTGAGCCCGGTTTCATCATCGGTCGAGAAGCGTTAGCTGATGATTTGACATGGGACACGCAGACTTGGCATCAAGGTTTCTTAAACTGGAGTTATCCAACGAACGCAACAAGTTCGTACAACTCCGGTGAGTGGGAAACTTATTATAAGTTCATTTTGAATGCAAACAACATCTTGAAAGCGTTGAATGATAACTTTAGCGATGAGTCAAAACTCACAGATAGCGAAAAAGCGCTTGCGAACCATATCAAGGGCGAGTGTTTGGCAATTCGTGCATGGAGTCATTTCAATCTAGTACAATATTATGCGAAACCATATCGTAACGGACAGGACAACTCTCAACCGGGAGTTCCTTATCGTACGAGTCCGGAAATCGAGCCTATGGCACGTAATACGGTAGAAGAGGTGTACACGAAGATTCACGGGGACTTAGACGAAGCGTTGAACTTATTGGCAGACTATGAGCCAAATGATAAGAATCATTATAGCCTAGCATCGGTTTACGGATTGAAAGCACGTGCTCTTCTGACTCAACAGAAATACGCAGACGCAGCTACGGCCGCAGTGAATTCTATCAATGAAGCAGAGAAAGATGGCTGTAAGATCATGTCTCAGTCTGAATTGATGAATGGTTTCGCTAATATCACTTCCGCTACGAAAGAGGCGATGTATGCCGCAATGACACAGAATGACCAAACGGTTTATTTCTACTCTTTCTATGCGTATATGTCTTGGAACTTCAACTCCAGCTCTATCCGCACAGGTATCAAATGTATCAGCCAAAGTACTTACGACTTAATGTCGCCAACCGATCTTCGCCGTCAATGGTGGGATCCGACAGGAAAGGCAGAAGTACCCGCAACTTCTTACAACCAGCGTGTTTATCAGAACCGCAAGTTCACGGCACGCTCTACAGCTGATGCTGTAGGTGATTTTGCCTTCATGCGTATCAGCGAAATGTACTTGACAGCAGCCGAGGCTTTCGCTCGTTCCAATCAAGACGCAAAAGCAAAGGAATATTTGCAAGCCTTGTTGAAAGAACGTGATCCAGAGTACAAGGATTTGGGTAACACAGGCGCAAAACTAGCGGATGAGATCATGACACATCGCCGTATCGAACTTTGGGGCGAAGGTTTCCGTTGGTTCGACTTGAAACGTCTAGGTTTGCCATTGGATAGAACCGGGTCTAATTTTGACGCTACTTTCTGTGGTTTCTTGCACAAGGATCCGAATGCTGATGGTTGGATCTTCGAGATTCCAAAAAAGGAAACAGATTTCAACGACTTGATCGAAAAGAACTATTAACACTCTTTTTACGTTAACTTACATTAATCACAATCCCCAAAGTATACTTTAACAGGTTATCTTTGGGGATTTCTTATATCACTATTTATGAAAACAAATCATTTATTTTCAGCTCTGCTCTCTTTAGCGCTTATATGTCCTGGAATAGCGCAAGAAACACATTATCAACGTCCTCCAGCCGTAATAGAGGAAGTGGCCCTAGCCAAATTATCCCCGATCATCCGAATTAGTGATAACAATCAGTGGGCACTCCAGTTAGAGCGTTCCCCGTACCGGTCTATCGCCAAGCTTGCGCAACCGGAGCTTAAATTAGCGGGAATGCGTATCAGTCCCGAAACATTCAATACGAGCCGGCAAGCCGAATATACGGGTGCCAGTTTAATGAACATCGCTACTCAAGAAGAAATCAAGATTGAAGGAATTCCTGACAACGCGGTAATCACAGAAGCCTCATTCTCTCCTTCATCCAATAAGGTAGCTCTATTCGTGGAAGAAGCGAATGGCGTATATCTTTATAACTGTACCCCGGAACAGCCCGTAGCTCAGAAAGTAAGTACCCGTAAAATCAATGCGACAAGTGGAGCGGAGATCTTATGGATTAGCGACAATGAGTTTATTACGCTTATGGTTCCAGAAAACAGGGGGAAGGCACCGGAGAAACCCACAGTCCCATCCGGTCCCATCATTCAAGAAAGTACTGGAAAGGTGATGCCCGCTCGTACCTATCAAGACTTGCTGAAAAATCCATACGACGAGCAATTATTCGACTATTATTTCACCTCCCAATTGGTACATATAAAAGAGGGCATTGTGTACGAGATCGGAAAACCGGCAATCTACGGCAGTACGCTTTCATTATCCCCGGATAAATCTTTGCTACTTATCGCGACAGTTCATCGTCCGTATTCCTATCAAGTACCGGTATATAACTTCCCACAAAAGTTCGAGGTCATAGACTTACAAGGCAATTCCATTTATACGTTAGCGGATAATCCAACCGTCAATATTCCGATGGGATATGACACGACCTCGCCTTATCCCCGTCAATTCGGATGGAGATCGGATCAACCGGCTACCGTTTACTGGGCGGAAGCGCAAGATAAAGGAGATCCTAAGCAAAACAAGACCGATTTCATGGATATTATCTACCAAATAAGCTATCCGTTCAACAGCGAGAAACAGGAAGTCGCAAAGACAGAGAAACGTTTCCGCAACATCCTGTGGAATGACGATGCTTTCGCTTTATTGATCGAGACTTCCCGGGAGACTCGTAAAAACAGGACATTTACTTTTAAGCCTTGCTCTTCTGAGTCTCCGGTTCTATTATTCAATGTATCCACCGACGATAATTACAACAATCCGGGAAATCCACTTACGATTAAAAATGCGTATGGTAAATATATCGTTTATACCAATAAAGCCCACAATGAGTTATTGATGCTTGCCCAAGGAGCCTCACCTAAAGGGGATATGCCTTACCTTAGCCGTTACAATTTGAAAACAAAAAAGAACACGGAACTTTGGCGCTGCGAGGACGGATATTATGAGACCATCCTAAAGGTAGCGAATCCGGAAAAGCTTCAATTGATCACTTCACGTCAATCCATTACAGAACCAGCGAATCTCTGTTCTCGTGACTTGAAAAAGAAAAAATTCGCTCAATTGACTCATTTCGCCAATCCATATCCGGCCATGGCAAACGTTAGCAAACAAAAGATCAAGTATAAACGTGCGGATGGTTTGGATCTAACAGCGACCGTATACCTCCCTGCCGGATATGATAAAGCGAAGGACGGTCCATTACCTGTCTTAATGTGGGCCTATCCGAGAGAATATAAAAGCAAGGCCGAGGCTTCTCAGGTACGAGGTTCTCAATACATGTTTACGAATATCAACTATGGTTCTCCCGTCTATTGGGTTTTACGTGGATTCTGTATAATGGAAAATGTCGAGATGCCGATCGTTAGTACCAGTGAGGGAGCGGAGCCGAACGATGATTTCATTGAGCAATTGACAATGAACGCCGAGGCGGCCGTAAAAGTTATTTCCGAGATGGGTGTAGGTGATCCGAATCGTGTAGCCGTAGGAGGACATTCCTATGGAGCTTTCATGACAGCGAATCTATTAACACATACCAAGCTGTTCAAAGCCGGCATCGCACGTAGCGGGGCTTACAACCGTACGCTTACCCCGTTCGGCTTCCAAACAGAGACCCGTACTTATTGGGAAGTACCGGAAATATATAATGCCATGTCGCCATTCATGTCTGCCGATAAACTACATGGAGCTTTATTAATCATACATGGTGAGATGGATAACAACTCCGGAACCTTTCCGATCCAATCCGAGCGCCTGTTCAGTGCCCTAAAAGGCCACGGGGCGATCGCACGTTATGTCGTATTGCCCTATGAGAGTCATGGCTACGCCGCCAAAGAGAACATATTACATCTATTGTATGAATGTGACCTATGGCTGGATCGTTACGTCAAGAACGCAAAAAAGTAAGTAGTACTGACTTTGTCAATGAAGTATATATCCTCTGACAGGAAAAGTATATTTCCTCTAACCAGTGAAGTATATCTTCTATGAGGAAGCCAGCCGGCAGCCACCAATTGCCCTAAAACAACGATGCCCATCGTAAGGTTATAAGAATGCCCATCGTAAACTCCTTACAATGGGCATTCTTAACTCCTTATGATGGGCATTCAAAGAAAGCCCTATCTGAGATTCGTTTATTTTAGCAATGAACAAGGACAAAGATGATCCTTCTCGATATCCTTGAAATAGTTATAAGTACCTACCTTAAGATCCGCACAAGCCGCCTCATCGCAAACAATGATTCCCTTCGGATGCAACTGCAAGGCGGTAATTGTCCACATTTGGTTCACGGCACCCTCAACGGCTTGTTGCAACGCACGAGCCTTGTTATGACCATTTACCATGATCAATACCTCCTTAGCGTCAAGAACCGTACCTACACCAACCGTTACAGAAGTCTTCGGAACTTTATTCACGTCATTATCAAAGAAACGGGAGTTAGCGATAATCGTATCTGTAGTTAACGTCTTGATACGAGTACGAGAACTCAAAGATGAACCCGGCTCATTGAACGCGATATGGCCATCAGGACCGATACCACCCAAGAACAGGTCTACGCCACCGACCGCTTTCATGCGAGCCTCATAAGACGCACACTCAGCCTCCAAATCCTCGGCGTTACCATTCAAGATATTTACGTTCTCCGGTTTGATATCGATATGACTGAAGAAATTATTCCACATGAAAGAATGATAGCTTTCCGGATGATCTTTCGGAAGGCCGACATACTCATCCATATTGAAAGTGATCACGTTCTGGAACGATACGACACCCTGCTTGTTCAATTCAATCAGGTTCTTGTACATACCCAGCGGAGAAGATCCGGTAGGCAAGCCCAGTACGAATGGTTTTTCAGCGGTTGGATTCGCGGCTTTGATCTTCGCTGCTACATAATTGGCAGCCCATTTTGAGAGTTGCTCGTAATTAGGTTCGATAATTAATCTCATAACGTTACGCTTTTTTTAATTGAAAATTGAAAATTGGAAATTGAAAATTAAAGGATTCCCAATCTACGCATCTCGCCTTTCTTTTGTTTATAAATTAGATCTATTGTTAATAGCTTTCGTTTTATCTGTTGTCGGAGCCTTTAGACTTTTCAATTCTCAATTCTCCATTTTCAATTTCCCAGCCATTTCCTTGCCCAAGGCTAAACACTCCTCGTATTTAGTAGCGCTTAAACCTTGCTTCTGCTCAACCGGCGTACCGACAGTCTCCCACTTCATCTTCTCGCCAAAAGCCGCCAAACGTTTCACGGCGGCTCCAGCCCATGTGAAAGACCCGAAATAACCGAAAATACGATTTTTCACCTCACGCAACTCGATCTTACTCAACACAGCTTCCACCTCTGGGAACAATTGATTGCTATAAGTCGGGCTACCTACGATAACTCCCTTATATTTGAACACATCTTTCAAGATATAAGAAGAAGGGCTTTTGCTAACATTATGCATCACAATATTCTTGATGCCATTATCAGCCAAAGAAGCGGCGATCGCCTCAGCCATCTGCTCCGTGTTACCATACATGCTGCCATAAATAATAACCACGCCTTCCTCACCTTCGTAGCGGCTCATACGGTCATAGATATCGATCGCTTTCGACGCATATTCACGCCAAACAGGTCCATGGGTAGAGCAAATCGTCTGGATATCCAAGCCCGAAAGCTTCTGTAATGCCCTTTGTACTGGACTTCCATATTTTCCGACAATGTTGGAGTAATAGCGAATCATCTCTTCCCAATAATGCTCCACGTTCATCTCCGTATCGATCACACCACCATCCAATGTGCCATACGTACCGAACGCATCCGCGGAGAATACGATTTTATCCGTAACGTCATAAGTAACCATCACTTCCGGCCAATGCACCATCGGAGCCATATAAAATACAAGCTCATGACGACCCGTATTCAAGGTATCACCCTCTTTCACCTCAAACAAGCCTTCCTTGATGCCATGATATCCTTCCAGCATTCCGAAAGTCTTATTGTTTCCGACAATCTGTACGTCCGGATATTGCTGACGCAACAAACGGATACTTCCCGCATGATCCGGCTCCATATGATTTACCACGAGATAATCCAAAGAACGTCCGTCCAAGGCATCCGCTACTTTTTTCAAGAAAATATCAGAGTAACAAACATCGACCGTATCGATCAATACGGTTTTCTCGTCTACGATCAAGTACGAGTTATAGGAAACGCCGTATGGCAACGGCCACATATTCTCGAAGAGGGCCTTTTGACGGTCATTAACTCCTACATAATAAACTTTATCCGCAATTTCTTTTAACTTGTACATCTTTTTTAATTGATAATTGATAATTGAAAATTGATAATCACGAAGCGTGTGCTCTCTAATCTTCAATTTTCAATCTTTAATTTTCCATTTCTTAGTGCTCTCCAGACAAACCAGCACCCTGCCAAAACAAACGGGATACTTAGCCATTGCCCCATATTCAACATCATTCCAGCCTCGAAAGGCTCTTGGTCATTTTTCACGAATTCTATGAAGAAACGAGACCCGAATACGCATATCATAAATACGCCGAAGATAAGTCCTTGCTTTTTCCAAGCCTCTTTCTTGAAATATAGCCACATACAGATAGCGAACGTCACCAGATAACAAGCGGCCTCATACAATTGCGTCGGATGGCTCGGAGCGGTAAAAATAGGCTCCGCCCCCATTCTCCATGCGTGTAAATTATCGATAAAACGAAATCCCCAAGGCAAATCAGTGGAATGACCGTAAATCTCATGATTCATCAGGTTTCCCAGACGAATCATAGCAGCTACCAATCCTGTCGGAACCACCAACTTATCGAAAGCCCATAACATACTTTTATGGCTTACTCGCTTCGAGTAGAAATAAATGGCGATAATTATACCTAACGTACCACCATGGCTAGCCAAACCTCCCTCCCAAATCTTGAAAATCTCAATCGGGTTGGCTAAATAATATTCCGGCGCATAAAACAAACAATGCCCCAAACGGGCACCAATCACCGTACCGAGCATCGTATAAATCAAAAGGGAATCGATCCATGCGGGCGGCAGTCCCTCTTTTTTCCACATCCGCTCTACAATCATATAGCCAATAGCGAAACCAATCGCGAAAGCCAATCCATACCAACGAATCTCTCGGGAACCGATGGTAAAGATAGCGGGATCGGCAGTCCATGTAATAAAATCAAGCATAATTATTTCAGTTGGCAATTGACAATTGACAGTCGACAATCGCAAGTCAGGATTTCCCGAACTGTCAATTGCCAGCTGTCAACCATCAACTTATATTAAACGAGTCTTCTAATTAAGTTCTCTCTCTCGCCGTACAGCATATCGATTATCGGCAATTCGATCATCGTATATGCGCCCGGTTGTTGCTTCAAGCTCGCACGAGCGACAGAAACCAAGATTTGAGCGGTCAAGGCAGGGTTATTGATCTTCATATCGAATTCGATCAACTGGTTCTGAGTCTTGCCCGATACACCTTTACGAACCAAGTTCACACCATGTCCCATGTCCAACAAATTATCAACACATTCAACCTGCATTACATGAGTCTCATCATGAGCGAAATAATCATCCGCCTTGATAGCGGCAGACACTTGCTTGAAATCGTATCCGTCTTCTACCTCGATATAAACCATACGACGGTGTACACCTGTTCCCAAAGGAATCGTCATACTTAAAGCCGCCTTCACGCCTTCGATAGCCTTCACGGCAACCGTATGCCCCATACTCATTCCCGGACCGAAGTTCGTATAAGTAATACCTTTCGGCACCATCGCTTCTAACAAAGCACGTACCACAGAGTCGCTTCCCGGATCCCAACCGGCAGAAATTACAGCTACCGTATTATGAGCCTTCGCTACAGCGTCCAAAGAACGACGTAAATCCACGATACCTCCGTGTATATCGAAACTATCGACCGTATTGATGCCTAAAGCCAGAATCTCTTTCGCATGCTCTTCCACGCTACGTGTAGGAGTAGCCAAAACCGCTACGTCAACCTTATCTAACTTGGTGATGCTATCAGTAACCGTGTATGCCTTCAACTCGTCCGGAATATCATTCGGATTACGACGAATAATACCTGCTACCTCAAAATCCGGGGCAGCTTCAAGGGCCTCTAACACATATTTCCCGATGTTGCCATAACCTACGATGGCGGCTCTAATTTTCTTCATACTCTAGTTTTTACTTTTCAACCAACCGCAAAGTTAGATATAATTTAGAGCTTTAACAATAAGGAATACAGTTTTTATATCATTTTCAGAATGATATAGATCCTCACTCTTTCACGAATGAATCCGGATAGGTAGTAAGTTGCTCTACACCGGCTTTCGTACGAATCCAAGTCTTGAAGGTACGGGCTCCCTCGTTCAACTCGATCACACGTGCTCCATTTGGTATATGGATGTATTCCGTCGGACCACCCGTAAAACGACCGTAAGCCAATAATACGTCATACCAGCAAACCGCATAATCATCGTCATGATCATGGCCGACAAATACACCCATCACGTCCCCGTTCTCCTTAATCGCCGTAAATAAGCCGGAATTCAAGGCCGGAGCGCATGCCTTTTCCCTACGTATGCCATAGAGTTGGGCATTCTCATCGGAAGCCGCTTGATTAAACTCCGGCAACGCAATATGGAAGAAAGCCAAAGAAGGAACCGGCTCTCCCCCGTTATTCCGGGTAAACTCTGCGCTTTTCTTACAATACCAATCGATCTGGTCACGCTTAATATAATCGTATCCTTTTACCCCCTTGATAGTTGAATAGGTATTCGAATCGATGCAATACAAGACGAAAGCATCCTTCTTCCCGTCGGAGGAACGTACGGTCAAGGCGTAATTACCCACGCCTGAGATTTCGGGAACCTCATCCGCCGTTAAACTATACGGTAGGCTTTCGGCTACTTTCAGCAACTCCTCTTTTGTCGCCCCCTGCTCATTATCATGATTTCCGAAAACAATGGAGAATGGTATTTTACGGTCGGAGACTGTCTTCAATACATTCCGCATATTTTCCAACGCAGGCTTGCTATAGATAATATCTCCCGTAAAAATCACCAAGTCCGGTTTCTCGTCATCCAACACTTGGTTCATACGCTCAAAAGCGATGTCCGAACGAGGGTCTTGCCATTTCACATGCAAGTCCGTAAACTGTACAATCTTAAACTTCTTATCCGGATTAAACTTCAACCCCGGTTTTTGGGCAAATCCCAAAGAACTCAAGCCGGCGGCCAATAACAAGGCCCCGGCAAACATCCACTTTCTCACACTCATCAAATCTCGTGTTTTTTGTAATTAATAATTATTTATTCCTTTCCGAAACAAGCGTCGAACGCATGGGCGGAAGGTTGGAAATCCACTCTCTTCACCAATTCGCAAGATTCCCGTGCCCCATGTTCCCGATCCATAGCGCTATCTTCCCATTCCACGGAAAGCGGACCTTGATAGCCAATTGAATTCAAAGCACGGATAATCTCCTCAAAATTAATCTTTCCTCGTCCTAAGCTACGGAAATTCCAATATCGACGGGGATCGCCGAAAGTAACATGACCGCCGAATATACCCACCTGCTTAGGGGTATCACTCCAATATACGTCCTTCATATGCACATGGAAGATACGCTCCGGAAACTGATAGATGAAATCCACATAGTCCACCCCTTGATATCCTAGATGACTCGGATCATAGTTAAAACCGAAAGCAGGATGGTTATTTACCGCCTCCAATGCCCTGCGTGCGGAAAAAGTATCGAACGCGATCTCTGTAGGATGTACCTCCAACGCAAAACGTACACCCAGTTTCTGAAACTCATCCAAGATGGGCGTAAAGCGACGGGCGAAATCATCATACCCCTTTTGTATCATAGCGTCCGTTACCGGAGGGAAAGAATACAAATAATGCCAAATAGAACTACCCGTAAAACCTACAACCGTATCGACTCCCAACATCTTTGCCGCATGGGCGGTCCGGATCATCTCCTCGGTAGCCCGTTGGTGAACCCCTTCCGGATCGCCATCTCCCCAAATGTAATCCGGCAAGATTGCCTTATGACGCTCATCGATATTATCGCAAACAGCTTGTCCAACCAGATGGGTAGAGATCGCATAAAGCCGTAAGTCATATTTCTTTAACAGATCCTTGATTCCTTGATAATAAGCCGTATCCGTACGTCGGACATCCACATGATCGGGAAGTCCCAATTCCACACCGTCGTATCCGAATTCTTTCGCTTTTTGACAAACTGTTTCCAGTGATAAATCTCCCCACTGGAGGGTATATAATGTTACAGGACGTGCCATATATAGTATTATTTTTAGTCGATTATTTTTATCCATTTATTCTCTGTCGATCCGGTAGCTACAATCGTCTCGATAAACCGCATGCCACGGACACCGTCTTCGGCGGAAGGGAAATCCAAGGTTTCAGGAGCCGGTTCCTCACCAGCCAGAATCGATCGCAAAGCCAAGGCGAAATTCCGATACAAATTAGCGAATGCCTCTATATAGCCTTCCGGATGCCCGCCCGGCGTACGGGAATTATGAGCGGCGATACCCGACATATATCCATTGGAAGTACGGATGATCTCCGCCGGACGATCCGGCCAACGCATAATCATCGTATTCGGTTCTTCTTGACGCCATTCCAACCCACCTTTCTCTCCATACACACGAATATTCAAGCCATTCTCTACACCTACGGCGATCTGACTAGCGGTCAGCACCCCTTTCGCGCCTCCCTCATAACGGATCAATGCCGCCCCATCATCATCCAAAAGACGATCCGGCACGAAGGTATTCAATTCACCGCATAATTCCACGGCCTTCAGCCCTGTTATATATTCCGCCAGATTAAACGCATGAGTCCCGATATCCCCCATGCAACCGGCCTTACCCGACCGATTGGGATCCACCCGCCAAGCCGCCTGCTTATTAACATCAGCGCAGTCATTATATAGCCAGCCTTGAGGATATTCCACATAAATACGGCGTATCTTACCTAAATCGCCCCTGCGTACCCTTTCCCGAGCCTCCTTCACCATCGGGTAAGCGGTATAGGTATGAGTCAGCATAAACAATTTTCCGGTTTCCTTCACTTTGTCTCGTAATTGCTTCGCCTCATCCAAGGTATATGTCATCGGTTTATCCAGTACGACATGGAAACCATGTTCCAACGCCATCATGGCCGGACCGAAATGCACATGATTCGGGGTAACGATAGACACAAAATCCATCCGTTCGCCTTCAGGCAGGGTGGCCTCTTTCTCTATCATTTCCTGATAAGATGCGTAAATACGATTATCCGGTAAAAATAAAGATTGTCCGGTAGCCAATGAATTCTCCGGGCGAGAACTGAAGCATCCACAGACCAACTCGATCTGTCCGTCTAAATTAGCGGCGATACGATGAACGGCCCCGATAAACGAGCCTTGTCCTCCACCGACCATTCCCATTCTGATTTTTCGTTTCATGGTATTATTCCGTTTTATTAAACTAAGGTAATTACATTGTTGATTCACAAAGCTATGAAAAATAACCCTGCGTACGCCAATTTAACAGCTTAATATTTTTTAATTCACAAAATATATCGTTCCTTTGCGTCAAACATATTACCAAAAATTTCAACTATGAAGAAAAAAGAATTAGTGGCTATCGCCTGTCTGCTTTGTTTTTGTTGTTGTAATGGAACGGAAAAGGAAGTACCTAACCCCGACCTACAAGAGGAATTATCACCCATACAGTTTACGATCGATTTACAAAAGGAAGTATTACCCTTCCCCGTAACCAAGAGTATTCCCGAGCTGAATATCCCTGAGCCTATTCCCCAAAATCCCGATGCCGAGGAAGATCCTTCTACACCAGATATCGATCCGGATAATTTATACAACCGGATCGATTATATCGTATACCAAAGCGGAAAACCGGACATTCTGGTAAAACATAAGCAATTCACGCCTCAAGATCCGGATTTCACGATCATTTATGATTCACTGCCCTCCGGCAACTATCATATTTGTTTCCTAGCCCACTCAGACAAGAATATCTCCGTGTCCGGACAAACCGCACTATTCAGTAAAGTATCAGATACGTTTCATCTTTTTCTCACCCAAGAAGTACAAACGGGAGAAAGAATCATTAAAGATATCACCTTACAAAGAATCGTCGGCAAAATAGAGTTCATATCCGCCGATGGCGTACCTAAAGCCCTAAAAAGCTTCACGATAAATGTCTCCAATTATCAAAACAAGATTGACTTAACCACTGGGAATGGCATTTCTCAAAACACGCCTTATACACAAACCGACACTTTTAACGACTCTGATATCGGGAAAACAAATTTCTCCCATTCCTTCTTCACGTTTATCCCGGCTCCGGAATTCATGCTCAAAGCACACCTCTCGGCCAAAAATCAGATAAATGAAGTAACCCGGGAAAGAGAAGTTAATGACATCCTGCCTCTCATAAATCACATTATTCGTTATACTGGGATTCTCTACACCCCGAAGGAATCAGACGATACCTTCACCCTTGATATATTAAACGGTGGCAAATGGGATAGCCCCATCGACAAAGATCTAAAAGATTAATACAAAGCCGATGTGCCAAATTTGACACACCGGCTACCTTTTTCCTAACCTTCACACTTATTTTGCGTCTTCTATCTTGAAGAGAGCGTTAAATCCCGTCAAACTAAAGGTCTCACGAACCACATTCCGCATACCGATCAAACGTAAAGACCCTTTCTTGGCAGTCGTCATTTTTTGTAATATTAAAAACAATCGGAGGCCCGCACTACTCACATATTCCAAATCAGAACAATCGACACATACTTTTACTCCCGGATTCTCCCATACCGGCAAAACCTTTTCCTCGCATTCGCGAGCCGTATTCGTATCCAATCTTCCTTTGATCTTAATTACAGTCTCTTCACCTTTTTGGTCAATAACTACTTCCATATCTTTATATTTTATTCGGTTATTTTTTTCTTCATGATAAAGACATTCCGCTCATCTACTCTCTGATAAGAGACCTCATCCATAATCTTCTTGATCAAGAAAATACCCAACCCTCCGATTGGACGGTCTTCGGCAGATAAAGTAATATCAGGGTCTTTTCTTAAAGTCGGATCGAAAGCAATCCCATGATCTATCAAAGTCACGATCAATTCCCCACCTTCCCTGACCAACGAAATGTCTACGGCATCCTCAACATCTCCCTTATACGCATAAAAAATTATATTTGAGACAGCTTCTTCCATCACCAGATTCAGGCTCATCATGAAAGCGGTGCTTAATCCCAATTCTTCTCCAGCTTCCTCCAAGAACTGATTCATCATGGAAAGCTCATGAATATCGTTCTTAATGCGTAATGTTTTTTGCATATATCTGAAAATTTTGCGCTAAAGATATAAAAAAAAGAAATATCCTTTCCTTAAATTTGTATCTTTACCTTCGAATAGTATTTAAAGGTATAGAGTTATGGCTAAAAGATATTTAATAAACATATTCTTATTGATCGCCGTCTTATGCGGGTTCAGTAGTTGCGAGGAGGATCCGTATTATGATCCGTATGAGGAAATCACCTATGATTTATGTAATTATGTATGGACTGATTGGTTTGTCGTAGACGGTTTAGATTGTGAGCAGCAACTTACATTTAATCCGGATGGGAAAGGATGGGATACAAGAATTTACCATTACCCAAGCGGACGCATAGATCGAGAGGAAATTCCATTCTACTGGGACTGGAACAATTACTATACCGATATACTTTATATGGACTATGAAGACGGCCAAACAACACTAGAGAACGTATGGATTAGTGGTCGGACTTTTAAATGTCTATATAATGGCGAATGGGTAACGTTTAAGGCCTATCAAATAGGTCTCTAAAGGATATCTTTACGTACTTCCCCGGCAAAATCATACAATCCATCAAAAAGACAGGGATCTTTCCTCAATTGTTCGAACAGTCATACAAGTAGTCTCGCCGGGAATACTCAATAATATTATATCACACACAAAATCAATACATTACAAATTTCATTTTAAATTGGGGCAAGAATAGGGGTAAGAAAACATCCCAGATATTGCATTTTAGAATATACTCAATCAACTTGTGCAAAAAAATAAAAAACGTATCTTTGTGACATAATCACTATTGCCATACAGCGGTATGCAGGTGGTTTGTTTAACTTATTACGGGTTGGGGTGGTTCCCAGCCCGTATTTATTTGAAAGCATAAAAAAAGCCGTTATGGGAAATCCCCGAACGGCCTTTTTCGATTATGGTAGTGGATTATATTTCCAATCCTTCACAAATGTCGGAATAAACGGTATAGCCGACCATGTTTCCTACTTCACTACAGATATTGCTAAGCTGCATTTCCGCATCGAGAAGAGTTTTCCGATATAATTCGGCAAGACTGCCATTATCTTCATTGATACCGGCAAGGCGGTGGCTAGCCGATACAAGTTCTTTTATCACAAGAATCAATGTTTCACGTTCGGTTTTCAGAGATATGGTTTGTTTTTTCATCTCTCACCTCCTTTCTGCCTATCTTCAGTAATAAAAGAAAAGTCAGGCCAAAGATTACTCAATACATCTCGGACCTCTTTTTCGGCAAGAACTTTACCGCAATCTCTTATTGCCGATATTACATTCTCTTCAAAGCTAATAAGAATCTTAGGGTCAATAAATTTCTCATACTTTTGCATTTGGTCACAAATAGACTTAAATGTACGACGAGTAGCATTCAGCTTTCTCATCAAATCTATCATAGAGGCATTTTCTTCGCTATATGTTCTTTTCAAATTAATCATTTCTTCCCTCCTTTCTCTGCTGCAATAATATTATCTACATACTCACTGGCCGCATCATTGAGTATGTCACGCAAAGCGACCAGTTCGTCATAGCTCATCGTGTCTATGACCTGATTACCGCCAAACCAGATATTAAAAACCGTCTTACGGTAATCACTGAACAGTTGGTTCTCTCTGATAACGCCGACTTGACGAATAGAAGTACTGGGAGTTTTCATTGGTTACCTCCTTTCTGTGTTTGGAGCTTCTGGTTTAACTGAACGTTCTCCTTTTGCAGGTTCTCGATGAGGTGGCGCTGGTAGCTGATCATTCCCTCGATTCTGCCGATCCGGCGGCCGGCATCATAGGCGGCTTGGAGTTCTAATGTTGAGAACGGAGAACCAGAAGCCAATATAGCTTGCAGTTCAGGGGTTGAATACTTACCCGTTTCGTGGGGGGACGTTGCTTGTGAGGTACTATTATTCCCGGACAAAGCAATGTTTGTGAGTTTGGACATAACTTGAACATTGTTTGTTTTGCAGGAGAGGCAAAAGAAAACGGCTTCGCCTGTCCCTTTGTCCTACACCTCACACGGCAGTTACGGCCATTAAACCGTATCAAGGGGGTACGAAGCCGCTATATCTATATTCGCAAATATACGAATACGAAACGATCGGGCATAAAAAATGCCGACATAAAGATATGTTCGGCGGACGCTTCCACCGTGTGAGATAAAATAGGACGGGGCAAATATAGGAAAGTTGTTTGAGATTTTGTTTGTTTTGATTGAAAATATAAGTAATTTTGAGAAAACTAAATTTAATTATCATGAAACAATCAATAATAAGAAAAATACTACCTTTATTAAAGTTTCTTCGTGACTATAAAGGATTTGTCATTTTAATAGCAATCTGTACAATTCTTTTTGTTCTCTTTTTAACAGGGACACTAATTCTTTCTGAAAAGCCAAATGAGTTTGGTGATAGCGCAGGTGCGACTAATGGGTTATTTTCAGCTTTAGCCTTCGCTGGTGTTATTTATGCTATATTCTTGCAAAAAAATGAATTAGAACTACAACGCCAAGAATTAAAAGATACTCGAAAAGAAATCGCTGGGCAAAGAAAAGAATCAGAGCTGCAAAACGAGACTTTACGTCGTCAGCGTTTCGAGAATACGTTTTTTCAGATGATGAGTTTACAACAAGAAATTGTAAACACTTTAAGCTATACGTATTCTATATTTACATCTAAAGGAAAAGAACATTCTGTTTTTAAAGGTCGAGATGTTTTTAGAGCGCTTTATGAAAAAGGGAATGCTTATTATATTGATATTCGACAAAAAAAGGTGGATTGCCAAAGTCTTAAAGAAGCGTTATATAGAAAACATTATTCTTTTAAAAAACTAACTCCTGATTCTTCATCACAAGAAAATCCAGATGTAATATCTTTCGTAGAACCATATTTTGATTACTCTCCTTATAATGATGCTGATCAACCTCAGTATTTGGATCACTATTTCAGACATCTATACCGTATGGTCAAATTCATTGATGAGACAAAACTTCTTCCTGATGATTTTGATGAGAGATATCAGTATACAAGTATGATACGTGCTACATTTTCAAGATATGAGTTTGTTTGGTTATTTTATAATGGGCTCTCAGAAAATGGGGTTGAAAAATTTAAACCACTGATAGAAAAATACGCATTATTGAGAGGCATTAGGTTAGATCTATTAGCTATTAATGAAGAGACACAAACTTATCAAGAAACAATTGATTCAGAATCTGATGATCTTATCTATTCTAAGCATTCTTATAATAAATCAGCATTTGTTAAAACACAACCAAGAACTTGAAGTATTTGTAATAATGTTAGTTTTTTGTTTTTTATAGTGTCGGAAAAGTCGGATTTCCTACCTCGGTCTACCGTTGTGATATGCGACAGTAGATGTATGGGGTCGTGAAATGCGACGGGGTCTAACAGTTTCAGTAATAATCAGATAGTAAAATATGATGGATTAAAACAACCGCTTTCTAAAAACCCAAATAACCCAGTGGGTTTTGTGGGTTCTTTGGGTTCTTTTGGGTTTTCACTTTTCGGACGTCCCCCCTTAGAACCATTGCTCTTATTCCTTTCCACAATAGACATATACTTTTCAGTATCCCTGTCTATATCTATCTTTATAAAGTTGAAAGCAATATTTGCCATAGGTTTCAACCCCCGAAGATTTCCCGTTGTCGCATACTCAATTATGCTTTCGTAAATCTCCAGCCTGACATCATCCGGCAAATCCTTGATTGCTTCTCTCCACCCTTTATAAAAGATGAATGAATTTCTTTCCATATTTTAAGGGATTATACTCCGATTAGTAATAAAACTCACAGACCTTTTGCTTCCTTCAGTTTTTTCGCTTCTTCCTTGTAATGAGTAATCAGCTTTTCTAATTGAAAGTCACTAAATTGCTTAGTAACATTTTTCTTGGCTTCCAGGATCAGCACATTTCGTTCACCATACTTGGCAACTAGACGTCTGCGATAATCCTGAATATTTCCTTCCATGAAACGGTTACAATGTGAACATTGAGCATTGCAGTTCATTTCATCAAAGCGAGTACTCATGTGTTGGCGGTTGATGTAATGACCGCAATCTGCTTTATTGAAAGGCTTTATTTTACCACATGAAATACACTGAAAATATCCATTAGGCATCGTATCACGATAACGGATGAATAAACTAAATATTCTGTCTAGTTTATCGACAAGATCAGGTTTCTTCTTGACCTTAACACCTTCTACCTCGAAAAGAGGCTTTTTCTTTTCTTTCTTCTTGTAATTTCTCCACATGATAATTAAAATACTACATTGGTTAATTGACGGCCACGACTCATTATACACCATTTTCCCTTTTCAGGCTGTTCTATGCGTAACTCTTCAACACGCCCAAAACGCCGGAAATTCCCACTCAAATCAACAACCCAACCCTCTTTACCTTGGCAGGGACGAATAACACGACCGACCATTTGATAATAGAGGGAAAGGGATTTGGTTGGACGTGCAAGAACAATCGTATCAAGCTCCGGGTAATCGAATCCGGTTGTAAGTACTCCGACATTAGCAACAACTTTTATTCTTCCATCTTTAAAACCTTTCAGAATTCGTGCCCTTTCTTCCTTTGGAGTAGAACCGCTAACGATCGCACAATTAGGAATTTCGGAAGCCAGTTTTTCAGCTTCACGAATAAACCTCGTGAATATTAAAATACCTTTGCGTGGTATGCCCGATTTGGGGTTCAACAGACGTTTTGTCCATCCAACTATATCTTTGTATATGTCCACACGTTCAAACTCTTGCAGAAGACTTTTTTCATCGTAATCTGCACCAGTAGAATTAGTCCTGACTCTACTTAAATCCAACTTTGTAATATCATAGTATTTCAAACTTGCGAGAAATCCTTTAGCAAGTAGTTCACTCACCTGACAGTGATAAATAACATCAGTGAAAACCTTTGGCCGGGTACGAGTTATAAATTTAAGCATAGCACCACCTCTTCCTGAACATAATCTGTAAGGAGTCGCTGTCAGCCCAATAACTTTCCTTTGCTCATCTTCAAAGAATTCCTTATACATTCCTTTCTCCGGATTCACTAAATGACATTCATCAATCAGAACGTGCTTGAAATGTTTGAAGAAACTCATGTGTTTCATCACACTACCAATCATAGCGAACGTAATACGATTGATATCCTTTCTTCCGGCAGAAGCTGAATAAACTCCACAATCGAATATGCCGTATGATTGAAGTTTCGCAAAATTTTGTTCGAGTATTTCCTTGCTAGGCTGGAACACTATCAGCGGCCCGTCTATCCGTGCAGCTATATTGGCAATGACAAGGGACTTCCCGGCACCAGTGGGAAGAACTATCACGTAGTTTTTCTTTTCCTTGGATTTAAAAACGCTGACCGCTGCATCACTAGCACTTTTTTGGTAGTCTCTTAACTGGTATGTCATAATTTGATGTGATATTTATGAACTTTCGAATGACAGTCACCACAAAGGGTAACGAGACAATCAAGATGTTCAAGCTCATGACCAACGATTGATTTTCCGTTAACCCTGTATGTTTTGTGGTGAATCTCTAAATTAAAGTCTTTACCGCACATCTGGCATTTATGTCCGTCCCTAATACGAACTTTACGCTTGGCTTCTTCCCAATCTGGATTATTCACAAGCCGCTTCACATAGTTGGACTTCCTGCCTTTTTTGTGCTGCAATCTACTCATCGTCTTCCGGTTCTTCTTCAGGAAGTTTATCAGACAGGTCTTCTTCGAACTTGTCCCCATAATCTTCTGTATCATCAATAGGACGTTCTACTTCAGGATATTCAATACCAAACAAATCAAGCATCGCTTTTCTGTTTCGATCTTCCTGTGCCCAAAGAGAACGTTTGTCCCAATCAGGAATTTTTTCAGCTTTCACAAGCTTAAACTCACCGTTCACCCATGAATAATACAGGAAATATCCATCAAGAGCAAACCGGATCGTATTCTTACTTGAAAGATGATACTCCCTCGTCCCCTTTTTGACCTCGGCAGCCAGGTCTTTAATTTCAGTCTTAATAGAAGCTAACCTGTCTTGTGCATCACTCTTAATTTTCTTCGCACGTTCAATGGCTTCCAACAGTTCACGTTCGCGTTTGGGGACCTCATTCTCTTGCTTGATGCAATACTCTTCACGAATTTCGGAAATCTCAAATTCATCCAGTAAACGTTGTGTCACCTCACTTTCAGGAAATGTAGCATTGAAATGCTCATTCACCAACTTTATCAATTCATCTACATTCGTAGAACCCTGAAATAAAACAGGGGGAAATTTTTCCCGAATAGAATCGGGAACTACAAACTCGATTGTCTCGGGTTCGTAGTTTCTCAAATTTGCAATCATAAATTATAAAAGGATTAATTAGTACCGGTTTTGGTACTCATGAATAAAATCTAAGTAATGCTGGTCTTCAGGCAATGGAAGTGTAATACCAAACTCGGTGGCCGCATCTATTTTCACGCTTTCCATGAAATTATGCATCTCTAAAGCATTAAGTTTACTTGTTCCTCGCACAATAGTTTCCACTTTACCATTCACATGAACCTGTTTCACAAGAAACTTCTTACAATACAAGTCATGTATATCCTGAACTCCAGCAGCAGTGCTCCAATACTCTTCACCTGTGTATTCACGCAAACAGGCACCAATACACTGAAACCATTTCCACATGAGAGCATTTTGATTTAATGTTCTCGGCTGTGTTTTTTTCTTAATGGTTACAGTGTATTCTCCATTACGAAGTGTGCTGCACATGAACTCGAAAGACTTATCCATTTGGATTTTGCCATCTTTCTTCGTCAATGTTGCTTCCATAACCTATCAGAATGGCAAATCGTCCTTGGTCGGTGGTGGCGGTGGCGGGCACTCATTCACCGCACTTCGAGTCTGATTATTGGTGTGTTCCGGAAGAGGTGGCGGTGGTGGCGCTTGTTGAGGCTTAACAGAAAGCATCTCCATATTATCAACAAAAAGTTCTGTAATATACCGTTTAATTCCTCTGCTATCATCATAACTCCGAGTTCTTATCTTTCCTTCCAGATACAACTTGTCTCCCTTATGGACATACTTCTCAACAACATCGGCAAGACCACGCCAAACAACAATATTATGCCATTCAGTTCTTTCAGGAACTTGTGTTTCATTGGCAAGGGTATAACCTTTTTCAGTGGTGGCAAAGGAGAAAGTGGCCACTTTAGAACCAGCTTCCAAAATTCTAATATCGGGGTCTTTGCCAACGTGCCCGATAAGCATCAATTTGTTTAAACTCATGATTTATCCTCCCTTATTGTTACACGGATACTATCAGCTTTAGGAACTGTTTTGATATACTTAGAGTATAATTCTGGATGATCAGCCTGAAACTTTTTAGTATCAAAATTGTCACTCGTAGAAGCGGGTGTATAACTAACTCGCAATCTTCCGGCATCCCATGACTTGACACCATTCTCACGCATAGCAGTTTTCAGTTTTGCCTTATAATCTTTCTGAATCTTGGTTAGATCTGCAAGTTCTTCCTCAATCCCAATTATAGTATTTACAAGCTGCATTGGAATAAGTAACTTGTCATCATCAGGGGCAGGAACAGGAAGAATGGATAGATATTGCTCACCCTTCTTCTCGCATTCCATTAATTTCTTGACTTCTTTATCAGGCTTACGAGGAATTTCAACCAATTCATGTTTATCACCACGTACCCAAATGCCGAACAATTTATCAACTTTGAGTAATGGATTTTGTAGTTCAAACAGATAAGCATAAATTGACAACTGCCAACTCAAATACTCCTTATCAAGATGAAGGGTAGTTTTGATGTCAACAAGACTAATACTACCGGCTTTCTCCCAAACACAATCTATATTCGATGCAAAGTATTCGTTATCAGAGACGGTGTATTCATTGGCAAACGCCTTATATCCGGCATTTATCCTCATTCTGATGTAATTCTCTGCTTCAATACTTTCAGGCGGTAAGCCTGTTGCATCAACAAACTGGCATTGAGCATGAATAAGGCTCCCCTTCTCAGCAGCTCTCTTCAACACAAAATCTGGGACATCTTTATATTTGTCAGGGAACAACTGCCGGCTAATCATACCGGTTATACCTTGCAACTGTTTTTCACCGAGCATATAAGTGTGGTTTTCCTCATTGAAAACCACACTGGATTTCACTAATTCTATCATTATTATCAATTTTTAGGGGGATATGTTTTCTGCATGTCAATAGTTATGTTTCTGAACTCCTTATTATTGTGAAGTTCAGGATGTTCAGCCCAAACTCTTTCAAGCTCTTCGCGGCTTTTAACACCAGTCATTTGTTTAATTGCACGATCCAGGTCTACACCAGTATATACTTTGCCCGAAGCGTTTGAAGCAGAAACATTGGGAGCATATACTTTTTCCTTTGTATTACCATAAGCAAAACGAACACGGTTTTTATTGTCCACAATAACAAGTAGAATAATCTCCTTTTGCTCGTTATAGCCAATCTCTTTCACACTGAATTTGGTATATAGAGCAGGAGAACCTGTTTTGCTCTGATATACTTCATTTTTCTCAAGTGGAATCCAAATGAAAGGACCCGTATAAAGTTCACGCCCAATTCCCCAGTTAAATCCTGCACGTTTAAAGGCATCCGAAGCCTGCCCTTTCTCTTTTTCTGTACTGGATTCTGTCCCAACATCCTGTTTACTCACCCATTCCTTCTTTTCATTATCCCAAATGGACAACGTACAGAATAGATTCCCATTAACGACATCATGGTGCCGTTTCCAGTTCATTTCTCCGAACACTTCATCAAGTATTCTCATGTCTACTCGAGCATCCTTGTATAATAGCAAGGAGCAGCCCGAACCGTCCGGTTTCATAGTACCAACCCTACATTCAATTTCAGAAGCTAGAAGTGGTCTGATAGAGTTTTTCTTCTTCTCTTCATTCTGAACCGTTGATACAGTGTTTTTTCTCGCTGTCATAATTCTAATTTAATGGTTTGACTTTTAGTTCATTACATCAGTAAAGTTATCGTAAAATGACAAGTTTAGCAAACAGAAACTTCGCCATTTTAACGCCATTTTCAGGTAGTAAAAACTGCCTGTACGATATTGTACAGGCAGAAAAATAAGAAAATGAATAATCCAATGTACCTTATGGAACGGCTACGCTTTGAAGGGTGTACGGCTCCCTGATTTATACATAATGTAAATGCTAGTGGACGGAACCGGAGTCGAACCGGTCTCACGGAATATTGGTGCACCTCACCGCAGTTTCAACCAACGATATACATATCCGCCCGATTAATTAAAAAGGTGCACTATCTTCACAGACCATACACCCCAATCACAAACACAAAACAAAACTCATGAACTACTATAATTTAATTAGGATCAGAAGGGTGAATGGCGTGGGGATCGAACCCACATCACGCATATCTGCGTATGCTGCCAATTACACCAGCCATCCGTTTTAAGTGAACTATTCTCACGAACCATTCACCTAGAACACAAACACAAAATAAAACACGACATTAACTATAAAATAGCACTCTCACGAGCTTCTTGCTTCCGGATAGCCGTTCAAAGCACACCGGAATAGTATAGAACAATTAAAACTCAAATAACAGGGGCTTTAACCCTACAGCGTCCTTTTCGCTGGCAACATTAGTTAAACATAAAAAGAAAAATTCTCTGTGAAGGAACCCGGACTCGAACCGGGATGATAGATTACCTATGTATGACTTTCTTCAATCTATCTGCATACTTGCGTCTACCAATTCCGCCATTCCTTCAATTCGTAGCCAGACGATTCTGGCTACATTGATTGATTGTTATTGATACAAACATAATTTTCCCCCTCACGGGTTACTTAACTCTGATTGAGTTGAGCCGGGAAACGGATTCGAACCGCTGACCTCATGTAGAAACATGCGCTCTAACCAACTGGGCTATCCCGGCAGATGCCCGGCGAACCGGGCTAAATAAACATGACAAATACTAAAATTAAGCAATGCAGACCTTCACAGGCTATCCTTATTTTGTTTCCTATCTTCGTAGTATCGAAAACAGATATAATTCACTGATACGACAGTCACCAATACAAAAGCAGCAATAAATTCTTTCTTGCTAACTTCAATGCTATCTATAAGATACAGTGTTGTCCATAAGGCAATGAACATCATGGCATACTGTATCACTTTAATCTTTTTCATTTCTTCCGTTTTTTAGATTTAACTTTCCTTCCCGCACATCGGCAATGAAGTAATACTTGAGCAGCATTACAATGCCATTTACCGTTTTGGACATTAGTGGGCTTATCACTTTCAATCTTACCCGCTTCTATAAGATTCATCAATTTCTTTTCCCCACCCACATAATACGCAGACTTATCTTTTCCAAACGTTTCTGTAGAAAACAGACGGAGAATATTATCTAGCAATATTTCAGCCATTTCACCTCTGATCATCTCAACAAGCAAGGTAGTTATGCAATTCTGGTTACTATAAACTGCATATTTTTTACATCTGACTTTGTTTTCCAAGCCATTCCTTCAGCTTTTTCTTTATAAAGCCGAGCATTCAATGTATTAGTTACAGACGGTTTCTGAACGATAGGAAATACTTCTATTGCACCAACATCCATACTCCGTAATACATCAATTACGTTACGTCTCTGAATATCCTTTTCCATACAATCTAATTTTAAATTAAACATTGAAGCGATGAGCGGATTCGAACCGCCGACCTCTGCTTGTGGTGCTCTTCCGTTAAGCTAAGAGTATTTCTTGAGAGACTCGAACTCTCAACCATCCACCACACACAGCGCTCTAACCTGCCTGAGCTACATCACCTTTATATACATAAAGCAAATACCTCGATTTGCCGACAAACGTCTAACTGATTTAGTTTTACAACGATACGGCTTGACCATTAACCACAGCATTATATCGTTGAGAAGCCCGCCTACGTCAGTAATCCCTTTCAGCACGTGTCGGCTTCCAAAACACCATTTTACCAATATGTCAAAGAACTCTTCTCTGTTGTTCCCAGTCTCCCTTCAAGGGTAGGCTCAAAGACCGGACTGGGTGCCGGATAACCGGCGGTTTGGTTTGACTTTAGTGAGGGTTAGAGAATACTTTGGTTGTTCTTCAAAACTATGTCCATTAAGTTTCGTTGCGATTCAATAAATTTCTTCAAATCATCACATTGGGAAACTTTCTCTCTATAAAATCCACGTTCTGATTCTAAATCTCGTTTGAGTTTTTCATTCTCACCTCTCAAAGAGCTGATCAACGCGTCTCGTTCTTCAATCACAGCTTCATATTTGTCTCGCTGTATTTCTAGTTCGGTTCTTTTATCCATTGTTGTATAATTTGATTAATCTCCGACGTAATGTGCACCGTAATGAGTACTATTTGGGTTGTAGTAAGCGGAAACGGGAATATTAAGGTTATTATATTCCTTGCTAAGTGTAGCTTTGGCAGTCTTGCTCATAGCTTCATGTCTTTCAGCTAAAAATTTATCAGTTCTTGATTTCACTGCTTCCGGTGAGAAACTTTCTTGGAGTTTTGCGAAGCTCCATGCAGATTTTAAACACTCTGAAAATGTTTTTCCACCCTTCTTGTAATTGCGGTGTGCAGACTTCATTATTTGTGATAAATTGTAGCTCATAATCGTTATTTTTTAATTGATTTTATCAATCATTTTTTGTATGTTTGTATGATTG